>Ga0209671_1001397_pt1 | contig 20072 bp, 15 predicted proteins | sample WorMetHERISLAND2_2_FD_187401 | JGI IMG/M metagenome (GOLD analysis project Ga0209671, IMG submission 187401) | Marine gutless worms symbiont microbial communities from Max Planck institute for Marine Microbiology, Germany - Olavius geniculatus... | ecosystem: Host-associated > Annelida >...
CAGCATGTATGTACCTATCTGCAACCGTTTTCACATTATTCGAGCCAATAACGGCAAAATGACGTCTTTTTAGGGGGGTACCCCTCTTCGACACCCTCGTTCGAGGGGAACCCCTGCATCCAGTGGCACGAAATTTTGTCACGATAAACTAGACACTGGGGCAGCCCACAGTGAAGATTTTGTGATCCTAGCTTGCACCGTTTTGATACAGCTCACGAGTGTGACAGACGGACAGACAGACAGACGCCCAGACGATGGCAAAGACGCGCGAAGCATTCTGCTTTCGCGCGTAAAAATGAAAAAAGTTTAAAAAACACATTTTATTTTTATTTTTTAAACGTATTTAGACTATTTGCTATTCAACTATTACAGTATTTTTATTTTGTATATCATCTCTTGTCCATCATAGAGTCCATCATTTTGTGATGGACTCTACTGGGTTACGCTTACGCGAATTGCTTGCTTACTGTCTTGTCAGTTTCATGCATATGTTTGTATGTCTGTCTGTCTGTCTGTTCATTTGTGATTGGTGAATAAATAAAGATTTTAAAATGTAATAAACTTTAATAAAGTAACTAATGGAAATCTATTAGCCTGTCAATGAAATAAATAAGTAATTGTTTATTTACAGTAGTGATGAAACGAAAACTAGTTTAGTTACTTGATTTCATTCGACTGTCGTATAACCGCAGTTTAATGGAATATCCGAACTTTTGCTGCACAGAATTTAGTAACTGAATGAAATAAATTTATGCGTGTGCGTTAATTTTTTTAACGCCTGTTAATTTTTTTAACATGCGTTAATTTATTAACGCATTAACGCGTTAAAACGCGTCAACTGTGACAGCTCTATTAAAAAGTAGGCTGGGCAGGAACTTGCAATTTTTTGACAGGCACCACAGATTTTCAACAGAATTCTGGTTACAAATTACTAACAAAGAAACTTGTGGGTGCTCAGAATTTTAGTTTTGCTCTTAAAATATTCTTAAAAGGGGGTTTTTGGTTTTTAGCCCAAATTTTGCATATTTGGATGAAAATTTTACATCCAGAAGATTTTTTGACAATTTTCTGACAGTCAAAAGCGTATGGTCAGCAATTGTCACTCCTTTCTCTGCCATGATGTTGCTGGTTAACGTTTGCATTGATATATATGTGCAGATGATGCGTGTTGTTGAAACTGAAGCTCAGTCGGTGTCGTCTTACATTGATATCATTAAGAAGGTCATACTGTTGATTGGTGACAAAAATCTCTCAACATGCAAGATAGCTGGAAAGATCCTAGTAACCGTAGGTAAGGAGATAAGACCATGCTTCTTCTTTTAACACTTTCTCCATGATATCATCTTTTATGTTTTTTTCATCTCTTAATATGAGTGTCTTCCAGTTGGATTGTACAGCAACTTTAATGTATTTACTTATTGTCGATGCTGAATATTTGACAGTTGCCTACAGGCGGCTAGGAAAAATCAGATCACAAGAAAAATTTGATTGTGCAAGAAAATCATAAGAAAAGGTCATGCATAACCGATTTGGTAACTTTAAAAGAACTTCAGCTGGCTCTCGGAAAATGTTAGAAAAATTTTGTAGTAAGTGTTGTGAATTCAGCCCTTGAAATAATGTCACTTGTGGTCTCAGTGATGTCAAAAGTTGTTTGTTTCAAGTGCTTGGTCAAAGTGTTTCACATGCCATTGGTGTTAATGTGTTGTGTGCTAAGGCAAGAGGCCGGGCAGTATGGAGATGCTGGTGCAGCAGCAGCATGTGCTGCAGTGCTTTGAAGTGGTTCTTGCAAAGGGTGATGAAGCCCGCTTTAGACTCTACGAGGTGAGACCATAGTGTCACTTCATTCATGCTAGCGAGTGACCAGTTGTCGGGAAAACCTGACGTGTTGGGAATGTGACAGATGGCAGGGATGAAATGTTCATGGGAAATTGCTTATCTTTACTTTATGTCTTGGGCGACACTTTGGCTAACGTTTTGTAATGTATTAGTCACATAATGTTTTATATTGTGCAGTGCACTGCATTGTTTTACTGTTATGCTGCTATATTTCATTAGTATAGTGTTATGCGTGATTTGGGAGAGCATTGCTGCAAAGAGTCAGGGAATTTTGCGATGATGATAGACTAGTGTGATTTATTGATTAATGTTTATGTGACAAAACATGTGCAAGAAAAATGATAGGTCAGCAATAGTGATGGGCTTTGTTATTTACAACTGCAGATATTCCATTGTCAATAATTCACTGATTCAAGCTTTCTGCTCTTTCAACTCCTTTTTGGAGTTCTTCTTTCAATGGGTGACTGTCAGGTTGGCTAACATGGTATATAACCAACTATCTAGGTCATCTTAGCCTTGCGTCTTTCTCAAGTGGGTAAATTAAGTACCAGCTTGCCTGGCTGGGCTTAAGGTGGGGCACATTTATTTGTATGATCCCATATGGCAGGTGATGCTCCGTAGCTCTGAGATGGGTCTTTGTGATTGTCTGTGCAGTGTCTGGTAGACGTAGCAGCCAGTTCGGCCACAAGTCTGCAGTGTTTAGTCAGCAGTGGTCTCGTGTCTCGTCTGCTCAGCGAGCTAGATACTGATGATGACATACTGACCCAGCTGAACTGTCTGGAGCTGCTCACAGTCCTGATGTCTGTCAGACACGGTCGTCTGTTCCTTCAGACATCTGGAACCCTGGAGAGACTCGAGGACAAGCTGGTCAATACGTCGTCTGACCCACTTACTGAGCTACTTCAGCCTGGTATGATCTAGTAATTGGTGGTAGTCATGATGGTGGTTATTGTAGTAGTAATAGTCATAGTGGTGGTGATAGCAGCAGTAGCAGCAGCAGCAGCAGCAGCAGTAGGACAAGCTGGTCAAAATGTCATCTGACTCAGTACTACTACTGAGCTACTTCAGCGTGTTGCAATGTTGTAGTTTCAGTTGTATTAGCAGTCATCATCGTTGTGGTATTATTAGTAGTATGTAGCAGCAGGAGTAGCTACTCAGCCTGACATTACTGGCTAGTAGTGGTATAATTGGACGTTGCACACAGCAACCAATGGCTGCAGGACAGACTTCTAAGCACGACATGTTAGTGGACTGATTTAACTCAGTTTAGTGTCATACTAGTGTAAATTGCCACGACTGTTGGGCAAGCCAGTTAATTCATCATTTGACCGAGCGACTTTGCTATTGGGAATGGAGTCCTCGACCAACCTGCATCTCTCATGAACGTGGACTTGTGATCAGCAGGTTTTGGGTTTGACTCCCATTCGTCTCGCTATCAGGTGGTTGTTACTTGGATGGATGGCTGTCTGTGGACAGGTAAATCGTCTTAATATCTAACCAAACACCTAGGTCAGCTCAGCCTTCTTTCCCTCTAGGGTAGGTGGTAAGTTGCGTACCATCCTGCCTGGTTGGGGTTAGCGAGCCAGGCTCACCTGTATCATGTAGCAGTGGCAACAAATGTGTGATCCTGTACGACAGGTAACTGATATGAATAGGTTAACTGATTTTTATATCAAGCTCAGTAATGTTGTGCTGGTAGGTCTGTTGAAGCTCTTCGGCAGTGCATGTCGTAGTGAGCCAGCTGAAATACTGAGCAAGTTTGACAGATTTGCCAGCTACATGCTTACAGCCGTCACCGAGTCTGATGTCGGTAGCAGCATCATCGGTGTCTCTGTGGAAACTGTCGGCTTTATTGCAAGCACCGAGAGTGGCAAACGAGCTCTTGAACAACAAGGTTTCGTTTACCAATGTTTGATTTGTGACTCTACAGAGTACGTATTTGATAAGTAATAATCAGAAGTAATAAGTAGTGTCGTTGATGTTCAATTTGTTGGCTTTATCACTACAACAGTGCACAGTAGATGAGCTCTTGAACAACAAGATGCACTTCTAAGCTATACAAATTAATCAGATTACAGTTTTTATTTATTAATTTGATGCTTATCTTGGAGCAATTTCCATTTACCATTAGATGTCATCACAGCAGACAAACTGTAAGAGGTATGAGATAGTCGGTAAGACCCTTGTCTTGGTTCTTTCATTTGTTTTATTCTTTTCTGGTTTGTTGATCCTCTGGTCCCCGTTCAAGTACCAGTTTGTCTGGCTGGAGTTAAGGTGGCACGCATTCACCTGTGTCGGGAGGCAGGTAACACCACGTGTTCCCATATGACATGTGATGCTCCATAGTTCTGAGATAGATTTCCCGTGAAAAGCTGTACTTTTCACATGACATAATTTTTAGCTTTTGAAAAAAAATTTTTTATGTGCAATTGCATTTCTGTTATGCCATAATAGAGTGGTAATTGTGATTTGTTATAGCGGGAATGAAGCCGGCATGCCGTCGACTTGGTGGCCTGCTGCAGTCTGCGCCTACTGTACTTCGTGAGAAAGTGATTGACACCATCACTCAGCTTATGATGATGCAGGTGCATTTATTATACAAATAGTGACTGGCATCACTGGTCGTTATTGGAAATTGTTTCCTCAAAGTTGGGAAATTTTGGCCAAGGCCATAGGCACTTATTTTTCCAGCTGGGGATGAATAATTTCCAACAATGACTGGTGATGCTGGTAGCTGTTTGTTTGTTATGCCTCGTCGTGAAATCTTACAATACAGCAATAATACAGATAATACTAAAGAAGTTAACACAACATTTACGTGTCTAGATGTTGGGGTGCTATCTTTCAGCTACCGGTAATTTTTGTTTTCGTTTTCGACACTGCTGCATCAGAATGCTGTCTTGTGTGTTGTAGTCATCGGAACCATCGGCTGACCTCTGTGCACTGACGGAAGACTGGTTCGGCTGTCTGACAAACTCGGCCAGTGACTCCCTGTCACTAATACTTTTCATCGCTCAGCAGCCATTTAACGAACTTCGTCTCCCCGCCCTCCGACTAGTCAATGTTCTAGCAGTCCTGTCTTGGGCCCAGACCCTCCTTACGGCTCATCCGGGCTTCCTGGAGTACCTGCTAGATCGCAGCACGGAGCGTGGAGAGCAGGCCGGCCTGGAGGCCAAGTATAATATTGTGAATACGTTGGTAATGTCCGAGACGGCAGTGGCTACGGTGCCGGCGGAACTGTACCAGAGACTGAGAGAATACGCACGCGAAGGACCGTTCTATGTTCGGCGGGAGACTCAGGTTGCTTTTGAAAGTGGACAGTGAAACGTTCATCCTGTTTAGTTTCTAATGTTTACTGTGTTGTGTAGTGTTGCTCACGTTATAAAAGTTAGGCCAAGCTTTATTTGAAATGCAAATCCTTTCTTAAATGTTTTATGCTAAAACATTTCTTACAATATGGTTTTCAGTAATGTTGCTAAGTTTTTTTTTTCTGCTAATACGATAACTGATGAATCGCTGTAACCCAATGAAATGATAACCTCTGACACCGTATTCAATTTTAAGTTCAAATCTCAAAGTCACAGGACCGTATTTTCATTTCTTCCATCATAGTGTTTATAGGGGAAAATAGTTTATTAACAAAAATAACTCATGAACTGCTGCACTTACATATAGTATTTCAACAACATCTAGAACCCTGTTGAATTTCAAGGTCATACTCAGTAAAGGTTTTTTGCGGAGGTTTTTTTGTAGGTGACCATCTGGTTTTACAAATATTTCAGACGTTGTCTGTGTTGATGTTGTTGCTAATAAAGAAAAATTTTATTTGACTTGACATGGCTGTTACATATAAAAATAAAGCACAGACATTTTATATGACCTTCCTGAATTAATACGAGGAAACTTGCTGTTAGTTTACCTGCACCGTGCAATTCGTAGTTGCAAAGACAGTCAAACTAATGAATGCAGTGAATGGCAAGAATAGTTTTGTTTACACTTACCCACCCACAAAAGTTTGTCTTTTGTTCATGTTACACTTTTGTTGCACTGTTTGGGTGGTCGTAAAGTGATAGAAGAAAGGCTAAGCGTGGTGAGTGACAGTTGGATGGAGGACTTACTGTGCAGTCAGCTGATGGGCAAATCACAAATCAAATCTCAGTTCCAAATCACAAATCGTTTAGCGAAAACATTAAAATTTTTAGCTCATATCACAAATGACTAATGAAATCACATCTGCAAATCTTAAATCAATTTTTAGTCTTTAATTGAAACATGTCACAACAAAATTTTATGTTTCACAAAGTGACAGCAGTGGCATCATGATCAAGAGAGCAGGGGAAGGGAGGGCCAGTATCCCCTCCCGCCCTGAATTTTAGCTTGTCAGAACATTTTTTTCTAAAGCATTACCGGGCATGATGAGACGAATACATCAAGTTGACGCTCTAGTCTCTATGCTATAGCTGAGCATATTGTTTACATTAAAATTAGAAAATATAGTTTGGTACGCTCTTGACAAAATAGCAGAAACGATTTCACATTATCTTTTAATCATATTCACAGTTCACACTCTAATTTTATACCGCATAAAAATTAAAATAGGTCTACGAAAAATTACTAAGATAGATTACAAAAACTTTTGATTTACGTCCACATGAACACAGGCGTATGAAATCATCATTTAGACTTAAAGTGAAATTAAAACGGGTGTGTCATTATAGCAGCTAATAGGCCTATAAGTGAAACAGTAAATTTAATACTGCTAGTGTGCTACCATGGTCTGCTACGCCCATAGACGAATGCACAATATAATAGCCACCAAAAGGTGACTCAGAATCTGAATAAGCAACGTGCGTCTTTTCTGCAGTTTAAGGTGTGGAAGCACATTAACAGGCGAACTACACTTACACTCGTACAAATCATTTTACTGACATTACTTTTGACTCTTGACAGTTACACACATCAGCACATCGACATAGAGGCTTGATAAAAATTGGTCAAAATTTTTGCCAGCAAGCCAGATTCAAGCTGCCTCAGAGCGAGAAAATAAAATGTGAAGACTTACGTGTGTAGGCCTACAGTACACACCAGGTCGGCCTTACACACTACACAGATCCAGTATTGTAGTTGTAAGTTGGTTGTAGTTGGCTACATTATCACAGCTGCTACCACGCGTAGCCGACTTGTAGCACTAGCAAATGAGGAAACTTGTTTTTCACGCCATCTAGTGGTTACTTCTTCAAATCGTATATAAGTAGGTATAGTTGAATAGAAAACGATATCAGGAAATAAAGTAAACTTCGCCATGGTGCTAAAAACAATAAGCTTAGGGTCTACTGTCGTCGCTACGGCAAACAGTACTTATTGCACATAATCCACAGCGATATACAAGCTATAATCTGAAAATGTTGACTAGGTTAAGGCCACAAAATGACTGTTACATGCTACAGACTCGAACTGCACAAGCTTCGACAATTTCTTGGCACCAATGTCCTTTGCCCTTTTTGGTGCGCTAACATTTTTATAAGCGACAAATGCCAAAAGCAAATCTAACATTTTTTGCCGAAATCTGAGAAATAGGCCTACTTGGGTCATAGGCTGTTATAGGTGCGCGGTTGCCGTGGCAGATATGTATTTTCGTATTTTATAGACCGCATAATCGGCGGAGGCTTTCTGACAGCTATCACCGTCGAAGCAAATCAGACAACGGAAACGCACGTACACGTACGCTACAGTTGGAGAGCAAAGCGTTCTGCACTTTTGCATTGACGTCGCCGTTAACAAATACAGACGGAACGGAGGACTTCCATGTGCCTTCGTATGTCGTCTCCCTCCCAGTCCCAGATGTTGAATCCCGGACGGAACTTCTCCCGCACGAAGGACGTTGGAACTCGGTTATGCAAATCAGGCGGAGGGCGAACCACACAGTGTCAGACGAGTGACGATATTCTGTAAGGCGAATTGGGAGAGACGAGCGCCAGCGTCGAAACAACAACTAAAGCGATCACTATGGCACGGTGATGTGCCGCTACGACGGCGAACCCAGTGCCGCGGCAGTGCTGGTCACTGGACCGGGGCCGTCCAGATAGCGTCGGTCGTCGTCGCCGGCGGTGGAGGTAGCAGTCGGGTCGGTATCGGTAGCGCTGGTAGTGTGGGTCGGCGAACGCTCGTTTCATGAGCCCTGCGACAAGACGTCCTGCCGTCAGACCGCACTGGTGCCGGAACACTCGCTCGTAGCATCCCGTCAAACGAACCAGCTTCCTGCATCCAATGGCACGAATACAGACAAACAGTACTAGACAACTATGTCGGTCGGCCCACTGCTGACGCAAAGTGCTGCTGACGTATTGTGCAGCCATCGGCCTAGCCGCTGGAGCTGAAAATAATCACACGATTTTACCACTGCCATGGGAAAGATTCACGCTAATTTGGTATTTCGTTTTCGAGTTAGGCGTCCGTATGGGACAGACGTACTGACGGACGGACGGACAGACGGGCGAAACGCCTAGTGCGGCCTGTAAGGACAAAATGGGTGAGTTTGTAGTTTTCTACCGGCATATCGGCGTAAAAGATGCTATTTTGTGCCACAAAACTGTAAATAGCAAATAATCACATACATAGTGGGTAGAATCAAGGATATTTGAAAACGAAAGTTATGAATATACAGAGAGTTAATAGTAAGTGAACAAAACGTAAATTTATCAGCTAACATGCTGCATACACTAGTACTATACAGCGTATAAGCTAAGATGACATGCAGTTAAATCAGAAAGGATCAATTCGATTGTTACAAGTCTCTGTTTATTCAAGCTGTCTTATTCTCCACGCTGTACACACGTTAGATTTCCCATTCACTGCAAGATTGTCAAAAAGTATGACAATTTACACCGTGGAAAGAAAGGGCGAGGCGTCAGGGATCATAAAGTATATGGATAACTTTTCAGATGATTTTAAACAGCATGACAAACTGGCCAAAAACCATAGGTTTGTTACTGGATAATTTTTTTGAACTGCATGTAATTAATTTTAAATAATTCACTGAAATTAATTGACTAATGCTGACGACAGTCTTTTGCTATTAGGCCTACCGTATCGCTTTTTCGTACCGGCTGAGGCTGACGGTGTCGTTGGCGGTGACGTCACAATAGAACCGGTGCGCGGTCACGTGACCTAGCACAGGTCTGACGCGCTGCTGCCAGTACCGATTACAGTGACGTAATGACGGCTTGACGACGTCACCTCCAGCGGCCGACTGCAGCACCGTGTGATAGCAGTTCACCTGGCGAATGTAATCTGTACCACATACACACACACGCTCAGCTCAATTCAGCCTCCTGCCATCGACGGGACGAGCTACGGAGTGCAGGCAATTGTAGCTGATTGGAGCGGTGGACGGTGGTATGTTTGCTAGCTGCAAACCGCGGATTCAACTGTTTGTTGATGCGGGCAATGGATGATGGCCCACTGTGTGCTGAGTTATCATCAGCTCATGCCAAACGCCAATCAGCTACATTTCTTGTGGTGACAATGGCCAGGAAAAACGCATTTTACTACCTATCCATCAATATAATTATCCTCTACTGTTTTGTAGACTTCAAAAGAAGCAACCGTTTCGTGCTGGGTCAAACTCTCAACCTCCTGATAAATTATCAATATTATATTTTGTTGTACTTTCTCTATATTGTTTAGTATTTGCTATTATTCACGGTGAATAAAATTCAGTTTGTGAATACGGCTCAGAATTCCAAGTATGCACGTTTATTTTGTGGTTCAGGCACTATGACAGTGTGACGCCAAGTAGTTTATCTGCCTAGCGTCTGTAAAAGTGTAAGTCTGGCGCTAAAAGCAACTAACGTTGTCGGTTAGTTTTCGCGCAGATGAAGTCCATCTTGAGCCGGTAAAGCCGGAGCGCCGACAGATGAGCGTAGACCAACCGGACGCCGCGACGACAGGCCTTGTTGATCGGCCGAACGCACAGCTTGTACTCGCGGTACGTTCTGAATCATAGTGTTACCAACATTGAAATGAATGAATAAATAAACGATTCAACGCGGCTTGTCTGGCCGACACGCTCACAATCTCCGAGTCCGCATCGTGACCATTTCAGACAAAATTTCTGTATCTTAATAAATAAATAAAATTAAAAAAAATTAATGAACATTAACAGATCGCTCGCTACTGCTATCATACACACCTCGATCATACGCTGTGTTTTGTTTTACCAGTTAATTTTTTCAGTATTACCCCCAGACTAGGCGATTTCTGGAATCCTCACTTAACTCATCGCGATAGCTGAACGTGTTTCTGGCCCACAGTTAAACTAATTTCGCTCACTCAAATATTTCACGAAAATTCGCCCACAGCTTTCTGGGCAGACGGACAAGCGAACTAACAATATTCCGGATAGGCCTAATAACTTTAACAAATTCAAACGCAATTTTTTTCATTTTCGGTAGGCAACATTACAAAAAAAATAATGAGCAACTGCTAGTCCACGTCGTCTAATTAGTGCTGTCACTTTACTTTATAAAATACAACACTCTCTGCATTACTGCTTAACTGCACACCAAAATAAACCACAATACAGAAAAAATGGTCGCATCAAACCAAGAAAACTACACGACCTCCTTTGCGCTGAGGTCAATGCTGTCACTGTAGTAAAAAGATGCAAAGCTGTCTTAAAAAGTCGTCGTAAGCTGTCTTAAAGAATCTCACAGAACTTAGCAAACTGGTTTTCTGCAGGAATGACCGGTCACTCGATAGCATTGTCCAAATGGGCACCGGTTCAAAATTGGTCAGGTTCCGTATGTTCCGCTATAGCCAGGCGCCATCATATCGAAGGTCTGTCATAGCCAAGTATACAACTTATTCGTGTTCTTAATCTTTTTTCCCTATAATTCTCGCGTTGTTCGGACAGTAAACTGTGCCCACCTGCATGCATCGGTGATGCTGGCGCGGTCGGTCGTCATGGCAACGAGGTCGTTGTCAGTGCGAAACTCGAGGCTGTTCTGACTGTAGATGTGTTTAATCGCACACAGCTCGAGATCGTCCACGAAATACGCCGGACAGTTCGCGTCGTAACGGAAACCTGCCGCAAAGTACACACAGTGAACACACACATCTAGAACGGCCGCCATTCCGAAAGGCCGCCTGTTTTAGACGATGAAACCGTACCGTAGGCCTATTTATTAAATGCTAAACTAAAGGCGCGTATGGAGCGACGTAACTGGACTGAACTAAGCTGACATGGTTCAGTTTTTGACGAACTGACCAATGGGTAAGCAGCAATGCATTACAGTAGACACCGTCTAACGGCGTCGGCAGCCTACGTGACCAAGGGCCGTACGCGTCAGTCAATGACCAATAAGCTCGCCCTGTTTGCTCATTGGTCAGTTCGTCAAGAACTAAATTAACAGTGTCAGTGTCAGTTTAATTCAGTAGTCGTTGTGTACACGCTTTTAACGGCACATCAGTACAAAATTGGTCATCCAGTGTCACAAATGGTTAAAAGCATTAGATTTATGTGTTTAAAAAATGTAAGATCAAGGTTATTAAGCTAATGTAAAAACAAAGTTACATAAAATAATAACAATTTGTAGGCTTATCTTTAATAAAAGCAATGCTGTTTCGAGATTCAATATTTTCGAAAAGTTCTTCGAGTATACCAGCTCCATTAAGATATCGCTGAAGTGCTGCACCAAAACAGATGCAGAGCGCCCTATTATATTAACATTGCAGGTTGATTCATGAATTGATGAATCGATAGAGTGATAGACACAACATCACCTCTGTATCGGTCTGTCAGCGGGCGGACGTGGCACGTGACCTGAGACGGTGACGTCATCAACGCAATCATGTGATACGCTAATTGACCGGCATCAGCGCCACACGATGACGTCACCAGTGCAACCTTACAGTTGGCCGCCTCCTGCACGAAGCTGCACGACAAATAATTCAAAACAAAGCACTAAAATAATAAGAATCACGCATACTCCAATTTTTTCTTAAACCGACTAGTGTGTGAATCGAAACCCTGGATAATAATCCAGAATTCACAAAAATCCGGATTGTTACCGACATCTAATCACTGTCTTTGAGTCATATTCATCCCGTGCACAAAGTGCACAAAAGTACTCAAAATCGGTTCATCATTTTTGCTGCTTAATCCAGTTGACAAACAATATCGACTTATCTAAAAGCCTAAGCTTAATTTTTTCGTCCCATCGCTTTGTGGCAGCAATCGATAAAGACGTTTTTTACTTATCAACATGTAACTGTATTAATTGGAAATAATTGTTATAAGAACTTTACAGAAAGACAGTAAACATTCGTAGTTTGAAAATTTAACACACTGTGGTTTGTGTTAATTTACATGTATGTTTCTGTAAAATAAAGCAATAATAAGAACACTGTTGTTTCATCCGCAGCCGTCCGACAGGCCGCATTACGAGTTTTGCCCATGCGTCCGTGACGGTTAATCTATCTCGTACAAATTTTAACCCAAAACAAAAAAAACGTGGATAAAAATAAATGTGAACATTCTTCGGGAGCATGAGTAACAGGGGTGCCAATTTTTAGCTCAAAGTCTAACGGACGGTCGCATAATATGCCGGCGCTGGACCGACATGTTTCTAGTCAAAAGCAAAACATGATATGGGGTAATAGTAATTGCATGAAGACGTACTAGCAATAGGGATGTGTGCGTTGATTTGCGTTGAATGACAGTCGCTGTTGACAGCTGCGCCACAGAATACTCGATACTTCGTGCTGGAAACACTCTAGTGTGTCATGACCGATGTCGCCTTTACACGTATAATCATCAAACACAGTCAACCTGAGACGAGCTATATCGTGCGCGTTATGCCGTGGCTACACGCACCGATTTCCTCGTCCGAGGTGTCGTCCGACGTCGCCGAGCCTTCCGATATCTAAATCATCGTCCGAGAAAATCTGACGGAATGTGCGTGCTCATTTTTTCGATTTCCTCGGACGAGGTTTTCCCTGTCAGCCAAAAGACGCCCATCTAAATCGTCCGTGTCGTTCGACGTGTCCGATTTTCTCGTCCGAGAAGTTCGGACAACACTTCGAACGAGGAAATCAGTGCGTGTAGCTACAGCTTTAATCATCGCCATTTAAGCCGAGATTCACAAAAACCTTCCAGTTATAATAAAGGTGAAATTACAGTAAATATTAAAACCTAGCTTTCATTCAACGCAACGCGCGGCTCTTGCGTACTTTTTGACGGAGCTGACGCTGGCGACTTAACGGCCAAAACGCAACAATAAAAGCGGTGTCTATTTTTTCGTTGCGTCTGTTGCCTTAAGTGAGTTACGTGGGAGCGTTGCGTTCGACGAAAAGAAAGCTTAACTCAATAGCCTATAGGTGTTTCAATGCAGACAGAAACCGTAGGCCTATAGGTCTATAGTGTTTTCAAAAGCCATATATGAAATACCAGAATTTATTAAAGAGACTTTTTAAAAGCTTACGACTACTCTTCAGACAGACACGCGTGGCAATACTGTATTACATTTGCGACAACAACATGACAGAATACAGATCAGCTTTTGATTTGAACATCAGTCTGAGATTTATTTATGGACTATCCCGAAATCATATCCTTGCTGTCGACTCAGCACCTATGACCGACGGGCTTGTTCGATTGCCGGCCCGACTGTCTGGAACTCGTTAGGCCTATATCTGACAAGCTAGAAGATCCGGCGCGTGGCTTTGACAGTTTTTGACAATTTAATCAATCAATCGTTTATTTGAACGGACCACTGGAGTCAACATAATTGTTCTAAAAACCAGAGAAAACAGTAAGAACACAGTAGAAGTAAGCTAATAAATTTTCAATCTTATCTTGTTACAGCCTCTACAAGTCTGACCAGCACAACAGAAGTTTTTTTAGACGATATATGCTATATAAATTTCTTTTTACTTTCTTATTTACTTTCTTGGGCCATATTCTAAAAGTCACGAAATGAATTCAATAAAAACCTAATAGTAACAAAACAAAATAATCACCACAACTTTATGCTGCCTGTCGGTGTTTTATGCTGCCTGTCGGACTGATTTAGTAATTGATTGAGCGCAATGGTTTATATTAAGTTTTATGAGAAGGCGAATCGTACATACCTTGATCTGCAGTACAAGCACTGTGCATGGTTTTCACAATGTAAGTGAGATGCACGGACGTCGGCGATGAATGGCTGCTGATGTCGCTAATCGTCAAATTCAGTGCCTTGAATGAACTAAAAATAAATATGTATCATTCATCATGGCACGAAAACTGTTAACGCGAATATTATTAACGTATGGCGTCATTAGGAGAGCGGAAGGGGCTATATCCTGTTCCATAATAGAGCTATAGGACATGACAACAATTACGTTCTCATACACTAGCTGCGTGGAACAGCCTAAAACTATTGCTTTTAACAGTAGGCCTACTGTTGTCTGGTAGTGCGACTTTTTAAAAAAAATTCCGGTTCCATACAGCGTTTTTAGTCGAATTTCTAGTTATCTTTTAATTCTCACATCCTGTTTGCGACTGTTGAGGCCGATACTCTTGTTAACGTAGGACAGTCGAGAAAGTATTTTTCATCTCATTCACCGATGTAAAACGATAGCTATTATTAGTGATTAAACTGAGTGGGTAAAACTGAGCATTACGTTAACGAAACACGACAAGGCGCCATGCGATCAGAACACCGAAAGACTGCCGCCGTAACGCTCCTCTGCTGAGAGTTAAGTATAGCTTTCGTGAATGAAAGGCGAGGCTATACTGAACGAATAATTAGCACCCAGTGTCTGAGACGTCAGTCAATGGAACCGGTAGCCTGCAGCACACTGCTGAGTCATTTATCACGCCATTTGTCACATCAGAAACACATTAAGCATAGTCGTTTGGTGTCTTGTGACTCGTCGACTGATTGTTATCAGGACGACTGTCGATACGCGTAAAACAACAAGCAACACAGTCTAGTAGCAGGTAGGTTATTTGAATGAAATATCTATATTTTCTGGCGCACCCAACGGCTGAATTAAAACAAAAAAATCAGTTCAAAAGTACACGCAATTACGCAGAACTAGTTGTTCAGCAATGTGGCAAAAAATCGTATTTTTGAACTCGCACTTTCACGTTAGTAAAAAAAAGTTTAAAAACGATAATAAAAACATTGCAAATAGGCCTTAGATACAGTATATTTAAATCGAGTGGTGCAGAACGCTGGCAGTAAACATCAAAATACAAAAAAAAAATTTCAGCTAATGCTCACGAGACACGCGAAAGCCTATAGCATTTCCTGTTCGCAAACTGTCAGTCTATTTCCAGTTATTTCGTCGCAGTTCATTCTTGGAGTTTGCGCTGCAAAAATCAATAAAACCCCTATTTTAGAAGTTCAGGATTTTTCAAAGTCATCGATATTGATATGACTAAAAAGCTCGTCATTAGCGCTTGTTGTGATAGGCAGCATGTCCATGATTATCTGCAACCGTTTTCACGAAATACTGGCGAACAACGGTGAAATAACGACTTTTACGGGGGTATCGCTATTTGATGCCCTTATGCGCAGGTTTCCTTGAACTTAAAAAATAGAGACATGGACCATCGAAATCCATGTTCAATGATAAAAATTTCATACGCAGATTGTTCATGTCTATCTCAATTAATTTCGGCGCAATTCGCTAATGTGTCTCGCAGCTCGAAATCGCCTAAAAATCCATAAAACCCATGTTTTGGCGTTCAAGGTCATCCAGGGTCATTATATTCGGTGCCATCGAGAGCCAGTGTAGACTTCCTATTAGTAATTAATAGTAACCTAACCTATAGGCCCTATCTTGCACCGTTACTGAGATACAGCGACTTATTAGCTTAAAATCGCACATTTTTTCTACCCCCTCTTATTTAGCGCCCTCGTTCGGTATGACCTCTTTCGAATTTATGAAAAAACTTTACGGTTTCTAAAACTAGAGTCTTCCATGCAGCCGACGGTGAAGATTTGGAGATCCTAGCTTACACCGTTTTTGACTGATCCACCCGTGTGACAGACAGACAGACGGACAGACAGAAATGCGGTGGCTAAGACGCGTAAAAGCGGAAGAGCTCGGCTCAGCCCATTGTGCAGCCTGTCAACGAAAAACCCAAAATCACGAACAATGAATCTAAACGTCGAGCTTCCCACCACCACATTTCAAATTTAACCACTAATTACGAATATAAAGCAGAAATCTTGTTAATGTCTGGGTATGTAACCAATCTTCATGGTAAACTCAGTCTTCCATCCCTTTGGGATAAGTAAAACGAGTAGGCCTACCGGTCTGTCTGGCTGGGCTGCGCTGGAGTTAAGGCGGGGCGCGTTCACCTGTGTCGAGTGACAATGTGACCATATGGCAGGTGACGCTCTGTAGCTCTGAGCTTGGTTTCTCATAAAGAGCTATGTCACTGAACCAAACCATTAACCAAAACGTAGAAATTAATGAGCAATGCACCACGCAAGTGACGCCGGCATGCTGGCCACGCAGCCAGTAGTATTGTAACAAACCGGCAGGTGTCGTCAGTGTGTCGTCTCCAGGCAGTGCTCGTGGACGTGTAGTTAGCGACGAACGAGATCAAAGTCGACGACTGAAAGTTGTCAATCTCAACCGGAATGCTGCTGTCGCTGTAGTTGTTAGCAGCTGGCCGCGGCGCCGACCTGTCACTACTGCTGTGACTGTCTCGCTGGCAACGCGCCCCACCTGTATGACCACCCATCCAGCCAAACTAAATCACACCAGCCGACTACTATACGTCAATAGACATCACTGTCAACTCGACTCGACTATCAGCTATTATGTCACGGTTTCCACTATGCGTTTTTTCGACTCGGTTCAGCCATTCCGACGAGCCGCCATAACACCTGCTTTATGCCGTGGCTACACGCATCGATTTCTTCGTCCGAGATGTTGTCTGACGCCGCCGAACCTTCCGAGGCTTAAAAACTTCGTCCGAGGAAATCGGACGCGTCGTCTGACGTGTCCGATTTTCTCGTCCGAAAAGCTCAAACAACACCTCGGGTGAAGAAATCGGTGCGTGTATGGGGCCCCGCGTGTGTATAACCACGGCATTAGACAACGACGAAATCGTACTTATTATCGCTAAACTAACCCTAAATCTAACTTTATTCCTATTATCCGTATCGTGGCGGACCACCAGAATAGCGGCCCATGGGAAAATGGCGGGCCGGTACTGTTTCTTTATCTGCACACGACATTATTGTACTGCGGTCCCAATAGACCGCATTACGGGTCTTGCCCGTCCGTCCGTCCGTCTGCCCGTCGTCCGTTCGTTGGACAGCTAAAAGGCGTAGGCACGCAGAAAATCATAACTGACGTAGGCCTAGAAGTTCCCCAGGGTAGGAGTAATCGGCGTGCAAGTGTCAGCTCAAAAAAATCAAGCGAACGGCAGCACGATGCCTTATGAGAGCACAGAGCCGACTTAGTCTGAAAAAGTCGTTTTTTTTTCTCAATGACTTATGCTGAAATGTTACCTTCAAAGTCTTATAATCAGTAAGCATTGCTAAGTCTATGTAATCAAGACGTCATCAAAGTGCCATTTTTGGAAGAACACGGCATTTAATTGAGCCTTTCAGAAGCGTTTTCGACTTTTCTGTTGAGTCGTTGATATCCGAACCTGATAGCTCACAATTCACTGACGTGGTTTCCAGAAGAATAGGTGTAAAAACGTTTTTACGTTTTTTTTACTCTTGCTACTTTTTATGTTTTTAACGTTTGTTATTTTTTTCCAACGTTCTTAGAATATTTTTAAACGTGCATTAAAAATCCTATCAAAAACTTCGAGAAACATTTTTGGAACCACAGAAACGAATTAATATAGGTCAAAGTAATAGTAGTTTACTTGGTTAGTCCAAATATACTAAATAAAAAGTTGTTTATCTAGTGCTACGGTTTTATGGTCACACGGTTAAATTGAAATTTTTTTTAAAAATTTTCATCTAGACTGTAGTTCCAGGTTTAGGCCTACTGCACCTATAGCATTAGGCAATAAGCAAGAATCTAAGCAAATTATGGCCACCTTTTTATTCAACGCTTTTAAACGTTTTTTTTATTTTGTCACGTTTTTTACGTTTTTTAAAGTTTAAAAAATATTTTTAGACGTTTTTACATTCATGCCCAGAACCATGATTCTTATTTCGTAACCTACTTTTGTCGTCTATCTCTCGCTGCAGTGTCTGGAGTCTGCTATAACTGCCCGTAATTTACACCCGGCCAGTAACTAACCTTTACATAATCTCACTCCACTCAAGTGTGATGACCGAAATGAGACTCGGGTCTGTGCACAGCAGCCATTTTCAGGCAGATCTCAAGAGTCGATCACAGTGATGAAATAGGCTAAGTACTTTTCAACACGGTCTACAGTGTATTATGCATCGTTGCGTTCGCATAATCCAGTGTAGACCGCGCTATTTATTCACTGTTAGACTCCTCTGTAATGACGATGGTGATGGTGATCACCTGGAGTGAGTGGTACACTGGCGATGATAAGACCGATGAGCAGCGTCAGTCTCAGTGGTGAAGTGCTCAGCTGGGAGGTCGCAGTCCTAGTCGCCGGTCGATGTCGATGACGTAGGTACTCGATAGTACTCGACGTCCTCGCCAGCTGCAGCAGAACTCGTCCCATATCCATCTCGACTTGACATCGCGCAACCGGACGATATACTGGCGTCCAGACTTACACTGACTGCATGTGTCCTTCCTAGCTCACAGTACGACCAACCAAACCAGACACACGCGCTCGACTTGAGTCTGAAGAACCACAGTGTAGGTAAACATAGGCTATATACGCCGTGCAATGCTTCGATAAAGACGCTAGCCGTCAACAACGTCGCTTCATAAAACACTCACGCTGACACTAGACGGACCCCCGGCCAGCCAGTAGGGGAGTCCGTACGTCACATTGACAGCGTAAAGCAGCCGACGTCAAAAGCACGTAGCTATAATACCGGCGCCGCGCCGCCGCTACACTACAGTATATTATTATTCATTCGACACGCGACATAACCATGCTTTGTCGTTTCGCCACGCCGACCGGCCGACCGACGCCGAAGAGCCCACTAACTAGCCTCGACTGGTGCGACGTTAGCTGATGTGACCGTGCGGGGTTCTAGCTTTCTTGCATGCAGTTTGAGGACAGCGAAAAAAGACGAAGGTCCGGCACTTGCTGCAGCGCGAGTCAGACACGTGGCCAAAAGCGCCTTACAATCTCTGAAGTTCCAGCTGATCGGCGTGAGCTAATGATACCGCAGCACACTATGCGCCCGTTTATTGCTTGCTCAAGCGAACAACTGGACCCGCGGTGCAACAAGCAGACATGAACCGTCCCCCCCAATCAGCCACAATCATCTTTCATCTAGTGGCCTGTAAACTGTTACTCATTTTTTGACGCGCTTTGCTGCAAGGCGTCTTTGACATGGGTTGTCGTCCATCTGTCGTTTGTCTGTCGTCTGTTACGGATGTATTGTGGCTAAATGGTGCAAGATTGGGCCTTGCTATTGGTCACTAATAAGAAGAAGTCTCATGTTGGCTTTCAAATGACATGAAAACATTGACCTTAGATGACCTTGAACGACTGGCATACCGAGTGCGTTATGACTAACGCACTATTCTATGCCAATCGTGCGGTATTGTGGCTAAACGGTAATTCGTAGGGGGTCGGCGATGGTACCATTAGATAGGGCGCTTTAACTTCCTATAGGCTGTCAATAGTAACTAAGTTTCCATCTGCAGCGGTCTGGCCGCAGTTTTCAATGGAAAGTTTGAAGCTATGAGTGGCCGTATCTCGGAAATAACAGATAGTGAGAGATAGAGCCAAAATTACTATTAATCATTATTAGAAAATCAGATTACATGAAAATCATTGACCTTGGATGACCTTGAAAGTCAGTACTACAACAGGAAATGTATAGGTTGTAGCGCATCTTTCCTAGCGACAGCTAAGTACTTACTTACTTGTACTTGTATGTTGATGAGCGGAGAAGCAGATGCTTTAAATGCTCATATCTTGTTGCCAAAGCTTGTCGAGTCTGTTTTTGAAAGCACTAGTGGACGGTGCTTCAACGACATGCTGAGGAAGTTGATTCCAGTCCCTCACGACTCTTTGGCTGAAGAACATTCGACGAATACGACTTGTGTTCCTTGCCTGAGACAGTTTCAGACTGTGCCCTCTTAGGTCATGGCCAGTTTCT
>Ga0209671_1001400_pt1 | contig 20054 bp, 10 predicted proteins | sample WorMetHERISLAND2_2_FD_187401 | JGI IMG/M metagenome (GOLD analysis project Ga0209671, IMG submission 187401) | Marine gutless worms symbiont microbial communities from Max Planck institute for Marine Microbiology, Germany - Olavius geniculatus... | ecosystem: Host-associated > Annelida >...
CCATATACATAAAGATCGGCCGAAAACACGACAAGCGGAGTCGATATGATTAAATCCTCCACATTGTTCGTCAAATGTTTACCAGTTTAGTAGGCCTAAATTTATGGTATAAAAATAATTAACACGATATTATTATGTGGGGTATAATAATTTTTTAGCACACGATAATTGATCGGCAGCCGGTCAAATATTCTATAGGCCATATGACCGGTCATATTTTGTCACTGGTCAAAGGCGTCCAGTTATGACCGGTTGACTGGTCATGGCCGGTCTAATATCCGGCCCTATGAGGGCCGGATATTTGACCGGTCACCTCTTCCAACAGTCTTAGCCAGTACGTACAAGCAGTGATGCTCATAGGTACCTTCGTCGCGAAATGACCTATAGGCCTATACTGTGTCGGGCGGGAAGTTAAACCCTACTCACTCACTCATAGGTATCGGCTAAGACCGTGTCCCTCGAGCGACTCGTTGTACCGCCGCAGGAACGGCGGCAGTCAAGCAACTGACGACCACAACCGTAGCAAGTACGCTATCACGGATCCGCCAGTCAGCCAACTAGCACGTCAAACCTAGCAAGCAGCCTGGCTATCACGGTGCAGTCGGCAAGTTTTTTGCTTGACTGTATGAATCTCGAATTTACCACCAATATTGTACGCTAATTTTTGGTGTTCATTATTGTCACATAAATTTTTTAAAAACGCTAATCTTAACCCAAACCCAAATTCTAACTCTAACCCTAACCATAACGCGAACCTTAACTCTAACATTAACCCTAACCCTAACCCCAATCCTAAGGGGCAACTGCAATTTTTTTTCGTTTTGACCGGTCAGATAACCTGTAGGCTATTTGACCAGCTGCCGGTCAAATAGTCACCGCGTATTTTTTTACCTCATCTAATTTGTGCCCAATCCCATGGTGTTGAACGCAGGTGTTCCAAATTGTTACACGCTAAACTGAAGTTGATTAGAATTAGGCCTAAACGTTTTAGCGATTTAATTAGCACACAGTACACAACAATGTAGTGCAGTTAGCAAAATTATAAGTTTGCGTAATAGTTCGTTTTAAAAATATCCGAATTTATGCTTAGTGTACTCAGCATACACGAACACAAGCGCTTATCAACGACGACGCCACTTGCTGATAGCGGCGTCAACGATCAACTGGTCAAACTGAGCCCACTCATCAATTAGACGACAGACGTGTTTTGAGTTCATCAGCATCAGCTACACAAATTGAATGAAGTGGAAAATGAGTGCATTTCACACATTTGTATTGTATTATGGTTGTCTTTGTGCCAAAAAGAAACCAAAATTGCAGGAAACTTGACGAATTACTGACAAAAACAATTTTTCTTAGTTTCTTAGACACGGTGTACGAGAGACAAGCAAATGCGTTCCGTGTATAGAGTGTCCGGAAGGCTTCACGTACATTGAGCCGGTGAATGGCTGCTACAAACTGATGAGCAGTAAAGTCGAATGGCCAATCGCTGCACTCGAGTGCCGAGAACTGCACCCAGCTGCACATCTACTGGTCATCAACGATGCACAGGAACAGTCGGAAGTTGCCAGCTTTTTGTCTTCCGCTAACCGTCAGTTTAGCTTTTATGTCGTTTTTTACGCGCGATAGTAAAACGCTTCGCACGTCTTAGCTATAGCCTAGACGTCTGTCTCATAATTGTCTGTTTGTCCGTTTGTCCGACACACTGCAACGACGCAACCAAGAATCACGAAATTTTTACTACATGGGCTGTCACAAATTTTCTTGTGACAAAATTTCGTGCCACTGGGGTCAGGGGGTTCCTCTCGAAAACGAAAGCGTCAAAGAAGGGTACCCTCTGCAAGTCGTTATTTCACCGCTATTGACTCCTTTGCCGTGAAAACAGTTACAAATAGACACAGACTTGCTGCACACAACAAGCACTCAGACAAGCTTTCTCGACGTAGTAACGTCGATGACTTTGAACGACATTAAACCCCCAAAGTAGGTTTTTTTGTCAATTTTTCGCAAAATTATGCTTTGATGCATATTTTAAGACTGAATTGCGTTCAAATAGCTGGAAATAGTGTAAGAAAACCTACGTATAAAATTTTTAGCATAAAACATAGATTTTAGTAGTTTTAGTTTCGACTTTTAGGTTTAACCAGTTCTTTGTACGGGGACGTCAGGTATGGATGCTCGTTCAAAATGCACGATTTTGGCTACTAGGTCTATCAACTAATTTAGCGTGAAAACGGTCGCAGATGGACACAGAATTGCTGTTTATTGTAACAAGCACGACTGACAGGCTTTTAAAGGTACCAACGTCGACGACCTTGAACAAACATGCAATCTGAAAAGCGGGTTTGGTGTTTTTTGGCGTTTTTAGGCTGCGACGCCTAATTTAACGGTAAATCATAGATGTTAAAAACATTGATTTGCAAATAAAAAACATAAAACATGTTTTTTCACTTTTATATAAAGTAAAATATTATAAAAACATGCATAAAAACATTAAATTGCAGATGTTTCCAATAGCTACGTTTTTCGCCATTATACACGCAAAGACTATCTAACTCAGATAATTAAAAACAAAAACCTACCATTTGTAAAGATTAAAAACCGGAATGTACTGAATGTACCGATCAAAAACAGCTGAACGCAATTTGCCCATGAGAAATAAAGCATATTTGTAATTTTGTACGTTTATGTTTTAACAAGAACAAAAAACACGACATTAAAAGCACAAAAACATTACCTATATTATTTCTTCTTAATTGGGCATCTGCTACTGACTGTTATTTTTTTTTCAGAGTTTGTCAACATGACATTGCATTTTCTATTCGGGGTCGCAAGATTGACCCCAACCCTAATCACAACCATGTGAATTAATTAATTTTCTGGAAGCAGATTTAATGACTTGAATACAGTATCTTTATCAGTTTGCTATGGCGGCACTTGCTATGGAGGTCGGGCCGTTGCCGACCTGTTTTGTTAATGAATTAATAAATTAATTCATCTGTTTATTCATAATTTCAGAGGAAACGCAGAGTGCGTGCTTCTTCAACAGTAATTACGGTATGTTCTTCTGGACGGCTGGACAACGCGTCGACCCTACCACTGAGTCCACGTTCGTCTGGCGCACGACGTCGACGAACGCGTGCAACGACAAGATGTCCATCATAAGATACACCAACTGGGGTCCAAACGAACCCAACAATCACGGCGGAAATGAAGCGTGCATGATACTGTCAAGTGCAACTGGCAGTTGGTATGATGCTGGATGCAATAATGCCATAGACTGCTGTGCTGTCTGTGAAATAGATATGGCATGAGTCCACAAGTTGGTGCCTGCTTCGTGTGGCTCAATAAGTAACATGCCATTCATAACCGGTACAATGTAGTACAAATAGCAACTAATCGTCGGCAAATTTGCTTTAGCTTCTATCGTAATACTGTGCTTTGCTTGTCACATATTTTTTTTATTTTAGTTAAGATGATTATTGCAGTGCTTCAATTTAGAATTTGTGCTATCTGATTAGTACGTTAACAAAGAGAGGTCTTATGCTTTAGTCCTGTTTCTTTTGTTTCTTTTTATTGAACACACGATTCGCACACGCCATTCACAGAACACGATCGATTGTAGTGACAGCTAACTACTTCGTCATAAAGCATCCGTTTGTAAAATACTTTTTCTGCTGTATACTGCAGTTTTTAAAGGAGCGTACAGAGCGACAGAAATAAAATGAAACAAGATAATGTTCATACGAACACGGAATCTGTCCAATGCATTTCGATAGTTTACGGCATATGTCCGAATAAATGTAATCAGTGAGCTGTTTAAACTAGTAAAAAATCAAAATGTTTAATTTTAAGTTGTACAACAACAATGTTATTGTCATCCTTCGCTATTATTATAACTAAACAATTAACGTTGTCAGTCACGTGACTATTCGATTCGTCACCAGCGCTTTACTATAAATAGCCCACTGTAACCATGCGCCTATCTTGCACCGTTATGGAGATATGGCGTCTCAGAAATTGGACGGACGGACGCATGGACGGACGCTCAGGTAATTTTATACCCCGGTACTCTGTCTAATGCTATGCATTGCATTGGACAGAGAATGAAATGAAATAAACTTAAATGAAAGTAAATGTTGCCGCGCGCTCCGGCCTTTGTTCTATTTCGTTTTAGTTTAGTTCATGTTGTTTTATTTTTTTCTGTCTCTCTTGTACGCACCTTAACAGATTTGATTCAATCTTGTTACTAATCAGCGCAGGCGGCGTCAAGAATCTACACACAAGGACCAGCATCTGTCCGTCTGTCCGCGGGTCAGAAACGAAAAGGCACAGGAAAACCAAGATCGGCGTAAACAACTCCATATATCAAGAATAACAGTGTGCCGATGTTCAGATCAAAAAGTCAAAAATCAGAAAGACGGCGGCACGATACGTCGGCAATGTGTCGACATATTTTTTAGTTTTAATTGCACATGGCGAATAACTACAGATTGTGCTACATATAGCGCTAGGCTTTTGCTATTTCTTTTAAGGATGTCACATGTTGCTGTTACGATGTCGCTCAGACATAAGCAATCACGTTACACACATCGCCGTGACGATGCCGTCAACAATGTACGAGAAAATAGTGATTAAGTACAGTATGGATCATTTTTGACCCCCTGTGCAAACGATTAAATAAATGTCGACGTGCAAACGAGCTGTTAATTAATTTACAAAAGTATATTTTTTACACTAAAACCTACAGCTTATTAGTGACAAATATAACACATTCTTCGGAAATAAGATTACTGAAAGAGCTCGTAATTGTTCCTTGTTCTCTAATCACAAAAAAGCAATTAAAAGCAGTCTTAATTACTGAGATATTTTTATGTCATATGTCACATACAAAATGTCAAACGAGTTGCTCTGGATAAGACTTAGGCCTAGTCTAAGTCAGTGATGGACGTAGGCCATATCTTCGCATTGACAAACGTTCTCAACTAAGTTAATTTTGTACAGGTTCGAAAAGTCGTCATTAACTAGTTTCAGCGATAATAGTGATCCGAAGATGGGGCGACTGAAAACGCGGGAACGGAAAACGCAGGACTGAAAAACGAGAAACCAAATCGCAAAAATAAAAAAATACAGGATTGGAAAACGCGGAACCAGATAGCAGGGGTGGAAAACGCAGGAGCATCGTCTATGGAACTTTAAATGTAGAAGAACATCGTGCATGCGCGACTGCGAAATACAATTAATGCATGCGAAGTACATGTTTTTGTTCATATCATTTAATTCACTTTTGTTATAGGTTAATGTAAATTAATTTTCCAGAAATTGTTTACAGTTTTTTCAGCAAAAAGTAGAAAAATGACAAACGCGTAACATTTTATCACGTATAGCACTTTTAATATAGTTAGTATTTTATTGCATAGACTAGGCTTAACCTAAAACTAACACTTCTGAAATAGGCCTACTCATAGAAATTTACTTATGGGTGGCAAATATTTATTTTTTAAAAATACATTTGTGAGAATGTTGGGATATTTGAAAACTAACTTTAACTATCAAAACTTTCAAGTTTCAAGCACGTATTAAATGAGGCATGCATGTTTTAAGTTACTAAGATCAAATTACATCAAGCAGTAGGTCATTCCTGATCTCAGCAGCAATTATTACTAACAATGCGATTGGCGGCGTTGGATCGTGCTGCTTAAGCTAAGATGAAATGCATTCTACGACCTGTGTAGGCCTAAGACTGCTATAGGCAGACTAATCTGTGCTCACATGACTGTATGAAACTATAGCACATTTCTTTCAGCATTAGTGCTATCCGTCGGCCATCCGTGAACTCGATTCCGTTATGTTTCGCTATCCATACGCAGACCGTTCCCGTGTTTTCCATTCCTGCGTTTTCCACCCTTGCGATTTGGTCCTCTGTTTTCCAGTCCCGCGTTTACAGCGTCTCCCTGAAGATATTTTCTTTACGTCACCTCATTCGTAAATGTCATGAAAAGTTATGTTATAAGATAAACATCACACATACATACGTCCATAACGCGTTTACTAACACGATTTTTCGTGCTTCGTATATATTGACATTGACTTGCACGTAAATTGTAGTTTTATATTTAGAATTGAAATGCTTAAACTTTCTTGGCTAACTCTTAGTCACCAAGTCAACTTTGTTTCCGTCCTGGCTCCAGTTAGTTTACCTTCTCGCTGTAGAAAGCTTACAAATCTATTGTCAAGCACAGTGTACCGATCAGGCCTAGTATATTTATTCAAACTGCACAAACACATACAGCAACAAACACAAACAAGCACATACAGACAATATATTTGTTAGTAAAATACAGAAATACAACTATTATTTTTAAAAATGCGGCACGCCTGCTCTGCCAATGTTTGAAACGAATGCTAATGCGTAAACTCCATTTCTTCGACTTGTTGTCGACTTGTCGTGCAGCAACATAAATCACAGTGTGTGGCGGTGTGGTGTAGTGGTTGCGGTCAACAAAGTTACGATTCGTTAGGTCCGATAAGTACTCGTACCTACAGACGGGCAAAAAACTTCTTGGTATATAACCAAGTAAGCACCCAAAGAAGGCTCAGCCTGGCCACCCCTCCGTGGGTAAACGCAATAAATACCAGAAAAAGCTGCGGCGTAAACAGACACACCGCGCGATGTAACTGCAAGTTGGTGTCTGGCTTAAGGGCTAGGAGATCAGCGCCGCCCTATGGGCAGGCCTTGTGGCTCGGACAAGACTTCACGTTCTGCTTTGCGGTTTTTTAAATTCGAACTTGTAACACAAAATGCATCAACAAAAACTAAGATTCAAAACTGTAGCGTTTTTAAAATTGGCATAACTCTTTGAAACAAATACACACACATCTTTATTCACCTTAATACGGTAGACAAGAAATGAACAGCAAAGAAATAATAAAACTTAACTAAAACTTAACTAAGACTTAAAGATGTAATATAATATCCATCAGTACTCAAAATGCAGCAAGACCGCACAGATAACATAAGAAGTTATTACTTTGACTGAACCGAGACAAAGCTGACTTTACCAGTGACTGTACAGTGTACTCTATCAGCTGTCTTTCTAACTTCTTGAACTGCAGTCAGTTTACGGACAGGTTGTACGCAAAGCTGGCCAGCGACCGGTCGAAGTGAATGGAGTTTGGTGTTTAAGATCGCCGATGAGCGGCGCTGGACGCTGCCGAGATTGACGACAGATCAACGCCGCCTAGTCTCCACCATTGACTAGACTCTGCGGCAGCTGCTGTGCCTGCGTGGAACAGTGACATTGGGTGGAATGGAGTCAACAACGAGGAGGCGTTCTGATGATGCGCGGAACCAGCGGACGACGTCAGCGACGACAGCGCAGCAATACTCGACAACAGCGCCACGTCTGACAACACAGATACGTGCAAGGCGTGTACAGAGCGATAGAACTGAAATGAACCTAACTGAATTGAAATCACGGTTCAGTTCAGTTGCGTCAGAAAAGTGCGCTAACAAAACTTTACGTCCGTCGTTGTCTACTAAAGCACTCCTTGTCTGAAATACAGGTAGGCTAAGTAAAACTTTTCTGCAGATCACCGGTGCAAGAACAACTGTTACAGGCAGTTCAGTTTATTTCATCGCACAAAGCCAGTTAACTTCATTTCGCTTGCTCTATACACGTCTCAAAACAGCAAATTCTACAGAAATCATTGCTACCGAAAGTTGCAATAAAAACGTTTCTGCACATCGAAAAAACGAAATAGTGAATGTTTGCGTGGCACATGATAAAAATCGTAGTACATGTAAACGCAAACGTGCATGACTACACAGAACAAACACAATCTTAGCTCTTGGGTTAGCCCAACAACGCTTTCACCGATACGCTGTACAAGCCTATACCGGCTCGTCGTGAATTTTACTCAACGTTTCTATTACTCGGCGTATCCAGTCCTTGGCTGTTACTCGCAGTTTCCCTTACTCGACATCTCCCGTTATTGCCTTTTACACAACATTTCCTGTACTCGACATATTCAATGACAGGCATTACTTGCATTTTTACTCAAGGATTCCATTACCGGACGTTTTAATTACTCGACGTTTCAGCGTTTCCAATAAAAGTATGCCATCGCCAAGCGAGGTGGGAACATGCCGCGATATAAACTGCTTTGCTTGTTACTCGATCATAGCACTAAATTAATGCAGTAACAGCTATTATTAACCTATTATTATCATTTGCCAGTTATATTTAAATTCAGGGCTGCCTTCATCGGTTACTCTGTTGTGTACTCTATCAGCTGTTTTTCTGAGTTTTTGATTAGTTTTCTGATAAGATCTATGCAAAGCTGGCTATTCCACGTTGCAAATGATATATTCGTACAGTAACATATCATATTAGCAGACTATTTTAATACAAAATAATAGAAATAATGCAAAAAAAGCAGAGAACCATAAAAGCTGAGGTAGAGAGGGCTGCGTGACAGGAGACGGCTGAGTTGAGCATGATGTGACGGTGAAGTCACATCAAATGCATCGTCGCTGTACAAATGCAAACATCATTCTGTTCCTATCACTGCAGTACAAACCAATGCAATCACCGGCAACAAAGCATTACAGCACAGTACAACAATAAGTGCCTTTGATGCCCATTATAGTACTGTGGTTAAAGGCTACTTGACGGAGTTTAAATATTGCATCGTTAGAGCTCGAAACATACTAACTTGGGCCTGTATGTGTAGTTCTTCACTGCTCTCATACAATTAAACAATAAACATTTTTGTTGTTTGATCTCAGTGACCGTTTGCGCATCCGCTTATAATACTTGACTCGGGTAGTTGGCTTATGCCAATACAACAAATGTACATATACACACAACACCAACTTGAGAATAACCTGTGTGTCGTCAGACAGACCTACTGCAACTTCGGAGACAGGCGTTTTGCGGTTGCAAGCCCAAAACTAAGACAAACGAGTGTTAACTTGAGACAGTTTAAGCGGTTGCTAACTTGCTAAAGACATTATCATTCCGGTGTTGCGATCGATTGTTAAATTTGCGCAACTAAGGTTTCCTTACTAAGCTAACTATATACAAACGGATATGGCCATCGACGACCTACCGAGCATGCACGGCAGCATGTTTGTACTCGTACAAGCGGTTGTAGCTGGCCGTGACGTCATCACGCGGGGGAGCCATGACATTATGACGTGACGTCACGGACAGGTCCAGGGGCGTGACGCTTGGCGGCCAGCGTCTTACGTTGCCATGGCAACCGAGATTCTGGCAGTTGTCATGGAGTTGGTCAGAGCTGACATCAGCGGCGGACGACATCGAACTCGGCGCTGTGTGTGACGTCATCTGAGCAGCCTGCTGCAGCGTGTTGGTAAACAACATACTCATACAGTTTATTCGTCTTACTATTTATTCGTCTTATTTGTTTATTCACTACTTAACGCTTCCACAGAAATCTGCCTACTACTACACTACCATATTTACTAATACTATTACTATATGAGGTAGGCACAACACCTGACAAATCGCACGACAACGAAATAAACTTGGATAAAATAAGGTTTAGAAGAACGGAGGACAATATCTCAGCAATGCTAGCAACAGAATATGAAAAAAACAATATCTGACTGTCAGAGTTTCAATATTTAATTAAACATGTTGAAATATAAATGTATAACAACTTCTGTTAAGACCGTTCAATGTTATCAGTGTAATTACTTAGGCCGTACTGACAGCTATACTCCTACACTGCTGTATTTACCGAGTTGTCGTTCTGGTGCTCAGCGATCAGCCGCGCGCATCTGCCGTCATCACTAGTCGGCGTCCGCACATCTCCGTCCATGTCCAATGCCTCCACTTTCGCTGCCGCCGTCGACTGCGGTCTACTGACGTCATCAACGTCGTCGTCGTTGTGTTGATGGTGGGCGCCGCCATCTTGGTTCTCAGTCTCGAGTCTGGCGCGCTCAGACTTGCGCCAACGTGCTCGTCGATTCTGGAACCAAACCTGAGTCCGCCATTCCTCATTTCATCAGCGTCGAAAATGTCGCTCACGGCGCCGCGCTCGTATATGCAGTCATTCAAAGTTCAACTTTGGTAAAAGATCTAGGCACTGAAAGTATAGGCCTACACGCGTAGGTTAAACTAGTGGTTGTTGCTGTCATGTTGGTTCCGACACTTTTTACAGGTCTGAATATACCATTTTCATACACAACACGTAACGAATTTTTTACGTGGCTAGAAAATCTGTAGCTAAATGCACTAAAATAAACAAAACTTGCAAGTAATTTAATTAAAAACAAATTCGCATCCTCTGCGAGCTGGGTGATTGTATATACCTGCTGCAAGTGGCTTCCAACTTCCCAAATCTGGAATTGAAATCGGGCGCAACTCCCCCACTTTCGGACTCAATTACCCCTTCCCATTTTCGGTTCATTTTCCTATTTATAGAAAAATTTTGTTAATGTGTGAGTACAAAAAATAGGCGGAAAATAAAAATTAAGACAGAAATTTGGATAAAGGTGTTGACTGCCTAGTAAAAATAGGGGAAAAGTTTTGTTAAAAATGTAAATTTTCCATGGAAAAAAGTTTTGATTTACACCCTTAACAAAACTTTCCTTTTCCTTACTTTTCACTGGGCGCAGCTGCGCTTATTAGGTGTAGGGGTAGAATCCACTTAGTACTGTACTGAGTACTCGGTACCATCTCTTTTTTCTCTGTCGTTGCTGTTACATTTTATTAATAGTCACAGTTTTTTGCTATATGTACTCATATGCAGCACCGTGCCACCACGATAACTAACTATTAGTAGTTTTTAGCGATAAGACATCGAGAGGAACCAGAAATACACAGCAGACAGTCGACTGACCTGCACTCGAGCCTCTGTGAGGTTGATTTTCATCGCGATCTCCTCGCGTGTAAACACGTCCGGATACCGAGTCTGTGAGAACGCGCTCTCCAGCTCTTCCAGCTAACAATAATTAGTAGAATGACATGCATCATCATGATCATTGCATCAATTAACTGCCGTCGGACTTAACTAAATAACTCAATGTTGAAAATACCGTAGGCCTACACGTAGGCTAAGTAAAACTTTTCTGCAAATCACTGGTGCAAAAACCCATCAGCTGAAAGACTGACAACATGGTCGTAAAGCCCCCGCGAGTCACGATCTATCAATCATCTTTACTGCCCGCGGAAGCGACGGCAGTATTGTTTTCGCCATCGTCGCCGATTTTCGGTGTCAACACAATAACTCATGTGAACCGCTGCATCTAGCTTAATAAAATTTTGCAGAAACATGTACCGCTGAAACCTTAAAAAGCCCATTAAATATCAAAATTATAAGTCAAAGGTCAAGGTAACATGGTTTTTTGGGCATTTGTGATACCCGCAGGCAGTATTTAGTGTCGAGCGAGGCAAAGTTTTACTTGCTAATTTGGTGACCGATTATACGCATCTTAAACTAAGCAAAAGACGGGAAAATAATTATAGTGATTATAGTTCATGTCAACTCAAACAAACAAAGTACTGGAATGAATGAATTTATGGGTTGTATGTAGGCAGGAAGTAAACAGATAGAGACATTTTTTTCATTGTCGATGAACTTTTCTCCATCTCTTGTTTTACTCATAGTATGTAGTACAATGGCCGCGCAGTGACACTCTGCTGCTTTGGACACTACACGGAAAGCTCAACTTATATGATCAGTGTACATCAACATCACTGAGAGACGGACGGATAAACGAACCCGGTCGAGACACTATCAAGTGGTTATATACTACTTAGATGGGTGACTGTTTGCAGACAAGTAAACCATCTTGATATATAACCAACATCAAGGTCAACTTAGCCTTCCATCTCTCCGGGGTAGGTAAAACGAGTACCGGCCTGTCTGGCTGGGGTTAAGGCGGGGCGCGTTCACCTCTGTCGGGTGGCAGGTAACACTGTGTGATCCCATATGACAAGTGACGCTCCGTAGCTCTGTGAGGGGTTTCCTGTTAAGAGAGCTATCACCACCTTTAACATTTTTTACCTGTGCGATAGTGAATGTGGTTCTGTTGCGGCGCTGTTTACGTGAGACGTACAACTGCGGCTGCTGCTGCTGCTGACAGTCGACTGCGAGTGATGATGCTGTCGAGCACGCATCACTTGCACCACCGGTCTGCAGACTCCACAGCCCGCCAGCTGACATTGTGTACGACGAGCTACCATCATCCAGCGGCAGACCAGCTGCTGTCGCCATCGCCACCAGTAACAACCATCAGGCATTATAATCCGATGTCAGATATATATCAGATAACTGGTGAACAATCGCACGACAACGAAATGAAACTTAAATAAAATAAAAGTCAGAACAGGCGTAATAAAGTGAACATCTTAGCAATGCGGTAAGAAAACTATCGCCAAGTAGTGTAGACTGCAATACTATTTCTATATCTGAATAATTACAGTGACAACGTTAATTAGTAATAATTCTATTATAAGCTTCTTTATTTAGCAACGATCGGACGGTTATTAGTGTGCAGCGCACCGCAGCAGGTGTGCGTCATCATTGGTGACGTCAGTTGCAGTAGCGGCATAGCAGCAGCTGCCGGATCGCCCGCCACAGATAATCGGTTTTGCGAGAAATACATTTAGAACGACAACCAATGTTGTTGAGACTGCACGCCAGAACAACGCAGCCACTCTCAGGGACCAACCTGCCAAACACTAGTCAACTACATCATCATCATAGTCAGGGTCGGCTGCACATTAATCGCAGTTAACGCTGCGATTAACGATCAATACCTTGATCGCGATTAAGAAAATTGATCGCGATTAAAAAGTTAATTGCAAGTAAGAAATATTGCAAACGAGAAGCGTGTTTCGCTGTCGGCTGACAATGTCAACCAACTGGTTTGCTTAACCAACTGGCTGAAACGCAAACAACTCTTGGATTTCTCGAATTTTGCTTCATCTCGTTGAACTCGTGAGCAACATTTACATTTTAAAATATAATTCTTGTAATATCATATGTAGACTATGCAAGATGTCATGTGTTGTGGTGGCATGTTTTTTTCTAAGCGGATGCTCACGTAAGTGACAAATTCATTAAAAACTGCATCCTTGTCCAGTTCTAATACCAAAATCATAACACACAAAATGTCATATTAAGTAATTGCATTAAGTAAGCCAAAGCTTTTTTTGCAAAATGCATCGTTAGCGAAACTATTTTTATTATTCACAAAATGTCATAGGCCTATAAATATTTACGTAATTGCGTGGGATATAAAAAAACTACAGAAAATGATTTAAGACGCTGACTGACTTGTCGTAGTAGTCGCAGAAACCACGCGAAGCACCTGTTGAGTCAGTGAGTCAACTTTTCCGTCCGTGCAGCCGCCAGTGCAGCGAGACTATTGTGGTGTGCAGCGGGCAGCAATCGCAGACTTTTATGCCCGGTCGTTGTCTCGCCGTGCCCTCTGATAGGACACCGCCAGTTGGTGCATGCGTTGCCAACAGCGACGCTGTGCTAGCTGCCGCCTCTCATCCCGTCATCCGTAACTAACTGCTGCTGCTGCAGCCACTCACGCCGTCTCCAGGCAACTTGCTCATGGAACACCCCACACATAAACGAACGCTTGTGACATCAGTAGACAGTGCTTTAATTAGGCCTTAAGACGGGACTCTTTGATCCCCCCTATTCGTAACAGGCGCCTCTGAGAATGGTACGATAGGCCTACTTGTACAGTCTTTCTTTTGCGTATTTCTGCACGATTTTTTCACAGCCAGGCGCAAGCAGTTAGCCAGCTATTTTTTCGACTCAAGTGGTATAAATCACCATTTCCGTAATAATAATGTACCGATAATTCGATAGAGAGGTTTCGTGCAATTGCGAATTTCCTTGATTTTCCAGCCGATATATCACTTGCCTCGCCTTGCCAGCGGCTGATATAATTCAGTCTGCGACCATCTACAGTCACGCTGCGCCCTTGCTGGACTCGTATAAAATATCGAGCGGGTAAGAAGGTACGACCGCCGACCGACCGGCTTCAACTTGCCAGTCAACAGTCAATTGAATAATTCACTTGTCGCTCGCCGTAAGAGATCACCAGATCAGCTCGCATGCAGTTGAAATTATTATACTCTGCGCGTTGTGACTGGGGTCAGCTGTAGGTCAGCGCTGCGTCCGTCCGGCAATGCGTCCAGTGGCGCAGTTAGAAGTGCGAACAAAAGCCACGCATAATAGCAGAAATCAGTGGCGTATAGCACGGCTTTGCTGTGCGGGCCCTCATTTGCGATCTCCGAATGGAGAAAACAGAAGATTGGGAAGGGGGCAGTGTGCCCTTTTCTCACCAGCTAGGAGCCTGAGAAGGGATGTAAACCAAGAGTTCTGATGCTTTTTGTACTCTCAGGTGACTTCTTGTGCTATGAAAAATCTTGCGTGTAGTGTGCAAGTGCACCAATTCACTTATTACTCTTCGTTTTGTTCCGCTCGGGAACTTCAGGAGATCGGGGGCCGTCCCCGTTCATTGAATCGCCTAAACCCTTGGCTAAACTCCAGTGGCAAAAATATTTGTACGTTAGTCTTAGTCTTCTCACGTCCTCCTATGACTAATGTTTTCTCTTTACGTTAAAAATCTTTCTACTTTAAAAGGGCCGTAAAGCAAAGCGCAAAACCCATCGCCCCCTAAATAAGCCACTGCCATCAGTCGATCAGTCGTTCGGTCAATCCGTCGCTGGGAACTGCAGAACCGCGCGGAGCGTGGCGCTAAATAGACTGCAATTTTACGGCGCGACTTACGACACTTTCTGATCGGCGTCACCGCTTTTAATTTACAACGCACGTGCGGCACCCAGGCATAAATACGTCATGCGCAGACTGAGCATCAATGCGCTGACAGTCGAGAGTCGACGTGCTGTGTACGTCATTGTATCGCTTGCAGCTGCTGCAGCCGAAACTATGCTGCTGAGTGACGAGTTTCGTCTGCTGCACGGAATCTCGTTAGGCTGACCGATGACTAGCAGAAAAGTGCGAGGGGGTCTGTGTGTGTGAGAGAAAGAAAAGTATGAGTCAATTTTCAGTATTTTATGTGTAGGTCACATTGCAATTTGCGATCACATTGACATTTTGATCACTGATCAGTTTGATCAGTAGTCTTCATTAGCGCATTCTTTATTATCAGTAGGCTACCACGACCTGTAGGCGATTTGCGGACCAACTGTAAAAACAAGTAATTTGAGCAAAGCTCATGAGACGCGCGACAGCCTAGCAGTTCTTGTTTTCAGGTTGTCTTGGTCTATCTCCATCCATTTCGTCGCAATTTACTCTTGAAATATGCACCGCAGCCACAAATTGCAAAAAAACACAAAATCCCTATTTTGGGGTTCAAGGTCATTCAAGGTCATCGATGTTAACACCGCTAAAATGTTTGTCACTATATTTTGTTATGATAAGCAGCATCTCTTTGCCTATCTGCAACCTTTTTACGCTACACGAGCCAATAGCGGTAAAATAACCACTTTTAAGGAAGGTAGCCTACTTGAACTTGGGAGAGTCATGACTTAAACTGCTAAAATCTGCGTTTAATGCTGAAAATTTTGTATGCAGGTTGTCTTGGTCTATCTCCAGCCATTTCGTCGCAATTCACTGTTGAAATGTGCGCTGCAGTTCAAACATTGCGAAAAATTCACCAAAACCCCTTTTTGGGGGGTTCAGGGTCGTTCAAGGTCATCGATGTTGACAAATGTAAAAAGCCCGTCACCAGTGCTTGTTATGATATGCAGAAAGTCTGTATCTATCTGCAACCGTTTTCACACTATAAGAGCCAATAGCGGCAAAATAACTTTGAAAAGGTACCCCTATTTGGTGCCATCGTTTGAGGGAACCCTTTTACCCAGGGGCACGAGTTTTCTTTACGAAAAACTAGAGTCCTTGGCGCAATTCACAGTAAAGATTGCACCGTTTTTATAGGGCTCAAGGTTGTGACAGACGGACAGACAGAGTGACAGACAGACGGACAGACGCCCAGGCCATCGCTAAGACGCGCAAAACATTCTGCTGCCGCGCGTAAAAACTGATAACAGAATGATTAGCTTGTTCAATGCCTGTGAAAGATCCAAAATTATGCATCACTTATGACAGTCCATTTCGTTTGACGTTAACGAATTTGATGACAGAGTCGATGACTAACTATATCTGGACTTAAAATCTAGACTGACTTCTTCGTTATCGTCAATATTTTAATTTTAGGGATGCTGGCGCTAATTATTGTCGACTGTCTGCGCCGCATATTCAATCTGCTTTTTTTCCCATTTCGTATTAGGCCTACCGCTTAGCTTAAAATATGCAAAGTACACTCATAAATGTTTTCAAAAATGTGGTGACTGATACATTGCTACTTTGATACACCTATCAGAAGTGCCTGCTAGAAGCTATATCACAATCATGATTCTGTCATTATGTTCACATTATCCGTTTTGTGGCATAAATGTGCGGAAGACAGTAACTTGTTTCTTGCGCTTCATTTTTTTCCAAAAAGATTTAAAGCCCATTTAGTGTGAGGCCCATTACATTTTACCACTTATGGAGATACATGTTAGTAAAACATCCACGAAACTTTATCGTTCTCTATCAAAAATGGTGAGAATATAAGCCTACAATGTAATCCCCACTGCACTTCAAACGAGAAGCACTCTTCTTAACCGTTCGTAGTCGAAGCTGCTTAATTTAGTGCAACTCGACATGATGAAAGTGGTAACCTACTTAGTTAATGACTGTGACACATGGAACTTGAGCATAAAAGCCTAATCTTAATCGTACGCTCGCGCAAACCAACCGCTTCACAGCGCCTGCTGTAATTATTAATCTCCTAACAAGCTATTAGATAAACGCATCCAGTGATTTATGCTGTTATCCTTTTGCAAAAGGCGGCTGAAAATGATAAACCGATAATCCTCCACGTTATCGTATGGTTCTTTTGGTTATTTTGAAGTGAATAGACATCAACAAGCGTTGAATGATGTTTACCGATCAAATCAAAATCCATCTCGAAGTTTCAAGACCCACAGTTAACGTTACCGGTGTCAGCATCACGACGAAAGTCACCATTAAAAGTAAAGTTTCGGAACTGGTTAAGTAGCGATAAAAAACCTTTTGACCACTTAGACTCACAGCAAAAATATAGGCTACGGCTGCATAAATGTGGACGTGGTCAGTCTGTTCGTGGTTTCGCGCAGCCGGTGATAACGAACGGACGAGCACAATCTAATTTATTTATCTCATTTGTAAGTGACTGGATCGAGAGCTAGAGCAGTTAACGACAGAGATAGCCGGGCAACCGTCGGTCAGGCAGCATTTACCCTCACTCGTCAGTGACACGTCCAACCGACGTCACCGGCAATTATTCCTCACCGATCTCCGCCGATTAGCTTAACGCTAACCCGTCGCCTTGCAGAGTGCATAATGATATGAGCCTCTAATCAGCAGGATTAAATCGTAGCCTCGACGCCGGCGCATGTTGTATGCACCATTAACTAAAGCGCGGTAGTGGCCATTTGCGCGATCAACTGTTAACCAGATGATGTTGTCCTCGCGTAGATCCAGACCATGCGGTTATGGGGTGTTCACACGATCCAGCAAACGTCCAGCAAACTTCCAGCAAATGTATTCAAAATACACGTGCTAATGCTGGACGTTTGCTGGATCGTGTAAACGCTATACGGCGCGCAATGTGATAGTGAAATTTGGCGACTGGTGTAAGCCTATTAAGAATCCCGGGAAATGTGTTGAAGTTATAGTCGCCTAGAAAAAAGATGTTGCGACATAATATTGTAATTAGTAGCATTTCTTTTAAAGACACATATTACGTATTTTAACAAAATATCAACAAAGACACGGCTGACACTAAGCCGATGATCTGTTTTCTTAAAAAATTCATAAAATCAGCTTTTATGCATACCGGTATCTTTTGCATGATATAATAATGATGTTGCTACTTGTGTTTTGTATAACAACCTAAATGAACAGCCCCGTCTTGCTCGAGAGGAGAGGAAAAGAAAAAAGGATGAGTGAAACAAACTCTCCCAATGCTTGCAGTAAGTATCGACGTTTTTATGCCTAACGTTTCAAAAAATACCATTTTTGTGATAATATTCAAATTACCTGATCCGTGGCTGACTTTATCAGTTGCTAACGCAATGTTGCAACGTAACAGGCGTTAGCAAATAGGCTACTGTAGAAGCCTAATTGTAAATCGTTAAAACGTAGGCTAGGCTACACTACGAAAGATGTAGGCTTAGGTTGATAGTTGCTACACGTCTACTTAAGCGGGTTAAAAAGTCCGCTGTTTTGCACGCAGACTATGTTTATATATGAACATCTTTTAATCTGACGAGTTTTTCAGCGCTCGCTACTTTAGCCTACTGGCGACTTATCGAATCAAATCAGTGTCAGACGCTTTGTGCAAGACTAATGTGCATTAGTGCGTCAGCAATTTCGTTAAATGTCCTTGGATCATAGGATTATTTGGTAGCCTAATGTTATCACGTCTTTCCATAATGACAAATCACAGACGTACGGACTTCATAATAGCGCGTTTCATCTGCCGAGGCTTCTCGGCTTATAAACGTAACGACGGGAAGACTAAGCGGCCTTGCGAGATGACGTGCACTGTTAAGCCTAATTGAGTTGTGAGCAACGCACAGGCGAAAACACGACGACGATTTCTGCATCAAACGGCGCGTCGGTCATAAAGCTCTCAGTTAATTCCGCAAACAACTTGATCCCAAATAATAAAATGTTATTTTGTTTAATTTGATACCTCATATTTAGGCAAGATATACACCGTGTCCGGAAAAAGCGCCTACACTTTTCCTGATTAGCTTCAACAAATTGAAACTTATTTGTTTAATTTTTGGCACACATTATCACAATGATACGCTTTACTAAAAGCATCTAAAATTAATTTTCAAAATTTATTTTTCACTAAGTATTGTTAATTTAATGGTGACCTCATCGAAAAATGCCATTTTTGCGGACAGATAACGTCCAAATGAGCCTTTGCAATATGAAAACAGGAGAACTGATGAAAGAAAATTGCAGTAAAAAAAACTTCAAAGATTGTTGGCATAAAAATCAATTATTTTTTTATAAAAATTTTAAACCTACTCTTGCTTTTCGCCCTATTAACGCGTGGCCGTCACGTGCAGTACGAGAACGTCGTTGTGCAGCAGCCGTTATCAGCAAGCAGCGTCATTTCTGCAGCCTGCGTTAGCGTCGCGGTAGTGCACATTTGTAATAAAGTTGTTAACTCAAAATTTGGTTGATAGCAAGTTAAATTTCTCACTGTTGGTAAGGCAGCTACAGGCTAAAAAGACTATTTTTTTGCATTTCTGTTTATTTTGGTGTGGAGTAAAGTAATAATACAGAGTGTTTGATTTTGCACGTAAAGTGGCGTCAGTAATTGGGCGAAGTGGACTATCAGTTCACTGTCAGTTGCATGTTGCTTTTCTAATGTTGCCTACAAAAATTATGAACATATTTTTAGTTTTGTCAAAGTTAGGTTATTAACCAGGTTATTAAAGTTATTAACGGAAACAGTGTTAGCTTTTTCATTTCGGATACAAAACGGCTTTTTTGAATGACGTCATAATTACGTCAGCTCTACGTAGTGACATGACAATGTATAGGGCTGCCGTTATCGGGTAATTCGTTACCCGGGTACCCGGCCGGGTAGCTTAGCGGGTACCCGGGTACCCGTCGGGTAGCAAGTAAGTAAGTAAGTAAGTAAGTATGACACTGTTGTACAGGGGGGAAGTATAGGTCTATTCTCACTTTTTCATTTAATCTTCAGCTACTGATGCAAATATCAAGCATAAAACTAAATCTGCTCAAATGACTGTTCATTATTGCACAACTGCTCAGTTAAACAAAAGAAATAAATTCTGCATTTAAGCTAAAACAGGAAAGTGACACTATGATTTACGAGAGACGTTTGAGGTTTATGCGTAAACTAACTGTTGAGTTGTGACGGTGATTGTGGAGTTTTATTCGGAGCTATGCGTTGC
>Ga0209671_1001401_pt1 | contig 20040 bp, 9 predicted proteins | sample WorMetHERISLAND2_2_FD_187401 | JGI IMG/M metagenome (GOLD analysis project Ga0209671, IMG submission 187401) | Marine gutless worms symbiont microbial communities from Max Planck institute for Marine Microbiology, Germany - Olavius geniculatus... | ecosystem: Host-associated > Annelida >...
GCGCATATTGTTAAAATTAACAATATGCGCTATATAAATTTACATTTTACTTACTTACTTATTTACTTACTTACTTACGATCAGTTCTATGGGCGTTTCTGCCGTGCCAGTTGCATGTACTACAGTAAACTGACCTTGGCGTAGGGGGAGGAATACGGTTCCTCGAACAATGCCCAGACGCGCGGCTTGATGCGTTGCCAGCAGTTAAGGTCGCCGGTCTGGTAGCGGGCTTCAAGGCCAAACTTCTTCATGATGTCTTCCTCGGTTGGTTTATCGGTGTCCAGATCGAGACGATCCAGCGTTTGTAGAGTCTCCTGTGTGTCTCTGTGAGTTGTGTAAGTCATCCAGCAACACGGCTCCACCTAGATATATACAGCCACACGTCAACCCTGCCAGTCAGTCCGTTTACCACACTGACTGCTTTTTTCAGATTACTACGCAATTACATGTTGCGACTAGTAAGAAAAGTATAGCAGCAGCAAAATGATATGCATTGCCTACGCCCAGATTCCACTTGCTCAAAAGATGCTTGGGTCTTGGACCAGATTTTGAGCAGGTCGCCGACAACATGGTCCGACTTTTTTTCTGCTTACAACATGTCGCACACCTAATTTCAGACCTGGTCTCAAACCAGAGATATCTGACAAAATAGGCACTTTCTATGATAATAATTATGGTTACTATTGCATGTTGTTGGCTAGAACTGAAACAAAAACTGCATTTTAAATTTTTAAAAACTTATGTTATGCATTACATAAGAGTTCAGTACTCTAAGCGTTATTAACGACAGTGATTAAATAAAGTTAAATTATCTGTACGATTTGCACAAGAACATTATGTAGATTAAAATCCAGCGAAAAACGCATGATAACAAAGAAAATTTAGCGCACAATAATGCGTCGTCAACGTACTGAGCATCATTCTATAATTGACACAGTTCATACACCTCAAAGACCAGAATTATCATTATTACGCAGTCCATTAAAGGAATCCCGTGAAGAGATAACACTATCTGCATACTCAATGGGTAGCGTCGCCGACCCGTGAGGCGCGACAACTACTGCAACACTGACTTGTACGTTTTGTCGCCAGTTTCTGCCGTTCGTCACTCCAGTAAGTTATAAACGGGAAGTGGGTCTACTATTTCGCTGAAAATCAATCTCAAAATACGCCAGCTTATCAAGCTCTAAAATGCCAGATCGACTTATCACTCGCTCCGTGGCCCTCTTACATTACTACTTCCGGTCGATAAACTTGTTTGGATTACGCAAGCTTTGACAATGTACGTAAAACTGCGTATATACTTACTATGGCCGAAGTATCATTTTATTTAAACGCCTTTGCTACCTGGACAGTCAGACGTACTAGGTTAAGTCACTTCTGATATGTAGTTACGTAGCTGGCCATCAGTGGTCAAAAAGTAATAACATCGACGAAAGTAAATACAGACGGTAAAAAAACTAATTATGACTAAAATTCCACGTCGTTTCTCTTCCCTTCTGTGGACTCTTGCAATCCAGTCGCACAGGGAGACAACAGTTGAAAATGCTTCGTTACTGGCGTCGCCGCGATGGCGGGGCGGGAACGGGACGCTAGATTGGCTTGCTAAGACAAAAGTCGACGATTGTACCGACCGACCGAGCGACTCAAGGCGTGATGCGAGTCCGTCGGAAGAAAAGAGAGAGAGAGCGCGTTTGTCGCACAGGACGCATCGCGCATTTAATCTCGCGCACTTGGAGTGGCATCATATTATTCGTTATGTTCTATTGCTTCTCGTGCTACGTCCACTCTGAGTGAGTCGTCTTCTGCTGTCTGGCGCTCAGTTATAATATCCCGCGGCGGAAATTACGCCAATATGCCGCCGTCGCAGATCTATCGCGGCGTCATGACGAACGTCGTACAATAATCAAACGTCGCACTGGCACGCCGCCTTATCGCGGAGCGGACGGCCAGTTATCGCAATATTGTATTGCTAAATGTGAGTTCATAAATAATGTCGTCGTATGTATAAGACAGAACCCGATCGACCGGCAGGCCTCCTATCGCATGCCGGTATTCTCGTTAAACTACCTGTAGATATCGTGCCCCGTATCTAGTACAAGAAATCAAATAGTAAATGGAAAAAAGATGGTTTGCCTTCAAATGCATTGTGAGGTTACTCAACGCAATTTACGCAGTGCGCGGTGGGGGCACACTAAGAAATGAATTAGGTATTTCGTTCAGTTAGTATCGTAAAAGAAACAAAGAAACTTTGACACTGATAGTTTCTAAAACGAGATGAATCGTCTCTTTGAAATGGCCTGGGATACACTGAAATTGAGCGTTTGACGTAAAGTCCAAGTTGAGTAATTTTGTGTATTTTCAATAATTGCTGTGGTGCCTCTTTTCTCTAGAAAGCGTCTGTCAGCGCTGTGCCTTGACCTTTATCAGTTCAGTGTTGATGTCGTGCAATTTTATAACACAAACATCGATTTTGCAGTCACGGCAATCCAAACATAATTAGGCCTATAGATCAATTTACGAGCAGCAAATGCAAGGTGGCCTGTCATTTTTTGGGAAGTAGGAGGAGGTCACGTTTCTGGTAGCCCACTTAGTTTATCGTACTCTGCTTACCTCTACCATTACCGTCACCCTGCGTGCATGACGAACAGGCTATTCTGGTCTAGAATCAGTGTTTCAGGAAATTCGTTGCGGCGTAACAGTTTGCAAAGCAAATATTGCAGAGTAATTACATTCCGGGACTTCTGTCTGCGCGCATCGTTTGTGTTGCATGTCGCAGTCTGGGGCATCGCACTTGTTGCACCGCTTGCTATCGGAAATTAACCTGCAGTCGATATAGATTATTGACACTCAGCAGATGAATATACTCGCTGCACACAAACTTACAGAAAACTTCATGGCGTCTTGCAAACGTGCGCGGTTACATTGCGAGAGTTTTCATATTATGGATTTTCAACAGCTGAAATATTGATTTTATTGAAGTGCTTTTATATACCATTACCACGTTTTTAGTTTTATAGCCTACACCATTACATGATCTTGGACTTTGTCTTTGAAGTAAATTGTTTCGGTTTTATCCGCCAGATTGTGGCCGGTCTTAGTCAGCCTGGCCTTGGCCTCAGTATTATCAACCTTGTTCTTGCATTTCGTTACTTTGCTGATGCTGGCTTTGTTAAATAGCTTATCAGTATGCAGGCCTTATGAGTGCACGGGTTAAGTTTAAGTGGAACGCACCGTAAGACGTACATATCGGCACTTCATGGACAAACCAATTCGCGATCAGTTCAGGTATGAATTGGTCAAGTTAAATAAAATTGCCACTTTGAATTAGTCTAAAATCATATTTGGATAGCTCAAGCGGAGACAAGTAACAATGAATACAAGTCTGGAAATACTTATAATACGAGTTTTATGGGCTACGCGTCTTGATTAATCGTGCAAGTGGTTAAAGTGGTTAAAATGACAAGTGGCCAAAGGCTTCTATGCTTTAGTTTCAACCTTCTATACTAAACTACAAGACACTTTTGCTCAACGCCTGTCATAACTTGTTTTGCTCTGTGTCGCGTGTCATCAGTCGATGCTAATGTGACTTTACATCGTAGACAGGCGTTTATTTGTAGCCGGTTAACGTTCGACAGCGACTAAAGTATCTATCATTTATTGACGCCTGAATAAATATTCCATGAAAATATTGGATTATCCTTTCGCCAGTAGTGTTCTGTGACGCTTCGAATGCGACGTAATTACTCGCTTTCGTATTCCCCGCGTTGCTTGACGCCTGTGTTGGCGTTTTGTTTCACAGCCCCTTTTGACGCTTCGTCCGACGACGCTCCAAACTTCTGACTAATGGCTATGACAATGTGAATAATTTTTGGTCCACTGTGTATCAATCGTCAAAGTATCAAGCGTCAAATTTATCACTGCGAGTCGAATGTCGGTTTGGCCGCAACTTCCAACTTTCGAACCCCCCCCCCAAAAAAAAATCTCGTATTTCAATTAAGCGTCTGGGCGAGTGAGTGAGTGAGTGAGTAGAGGTTTAACGTTCTGCTCAACACGTATTAGGTCATTTCGAGGCCGGCATTTTCTGGCAATGCAGGCATAAACACATAATAACAATACACAGAATTTAGTTATCTGGGTTTTTGTCCGTGCCTAGTGACATCTCATTGCGCTTAAGGGCTTTAGCGGGGTGCACGAGTGTAACAGACGAACAGACGAACGAACAAACAGATATGACCGCTGATGCTGTCAGCAATGTTGCCTAACAATTACCATCACTGATAAAAATAAAATAAATCAGTGCAGCAAAGTACCAGAATCCAAACCTGAAGCCTGAGATAACAAAAATAGAGCGATATGTCTTAAGTTTGTTGAAAGAGTCATATTCTATGGTTTTCATATTTGAATAGATGACCAAGAACCTACAGATCGAATCTGGCTAGGCTGATATAGCCAGCCAGCTATTACGGGTCACGGCTTATACAATAGTTTAACTCCAGCAAATAATGTAAATGGTTTAGTCGATGAACACGCGCACACAAAACAGCGACCGATTCACAATGCAGCAGTCACTAGTCTGTTTTATCAAAACCTTGCCGATACCTGGCCACCGAGATTTAGACCAAGCGTATACAAGTGAAACGTTGGCCACGAATGACCTCCAACACCGCCTAACTTTACGCTTTGAAATAGGTGAATGCTATGATTACAGCATGCAAAATGTTGTGCGTCATCCTACACATTACACATTTTACACATTTTAGACGATAGCTTAATATTTCTGTAGTTAGTCTTTTAATTAAGGGCCTAATCAAGCGTATCTCATAAACATTTTTATCATCGCGTTATTTCTTTGCACTGTTGCATGGTAAATAACGATTTTCAATCATTGACAGCTGACACGAATAGCCCTACATCAAAACGGCAGTATCATCAGTCTTTGGACAATAAATATTTTATATAAATATAGCATGTAAAATCGACGTTTACTATAGCTTTGAGTTATTGAGACTGATTGACGGTCTGCATATGACAGTTAGAACTGTTAGAACTCGACGCACAGAGTCAAGCTCTGTAGTCTGTCCGCCTTCGTCTGATTTTTAACACACTTGGTCACGCTGTCACCTTGACCTTTGCCATTTTGTCTTCACAACGTAATAAATTTATTTTTGTTTGCAAGTTTCACTTCTGTTCAGTTCAATGCTAATCCCTAATGCCATAAAGTCATCGCAAAATGAAATTTTTTGAGACCCGAAAGGAGACGTTATAGTATAGCCTACGTCATGAGACGGTCTCGAGACCGAGACGTCGAACTGAGAGAGGGGGCCTTCATCGACGTCGCCTAAGCAGCAAGGTATGTTGTAACAGTAGTATGCACTATGAGGCCTAATTCGTCTGCGAAACTACCATTAGTCTATTGACACAGCTGTCTGAAAATTGCCACAGCGAGTTGACCAGAGAGGTAAGTCGGCGAACTGAGTGACCACGAACTGATGTGCACAAGATTTGTCGGTTCTAATAAGTGTCGACGTAACGAACAGCAGTAGGCCTAGATGACTGAATACACATAGGCCTACACAGCGGCTTCCTGGTAGTCGTATATATGCGAGTAGCCGTGCGCGTCGACGTCGATAAACAAATATTAGTACACGGTCGTTTGTTGTGTAGAGTAGCTTGATGGGGGCTAAAACTGACATGGTGAAATAACCAAAGTGTACACTGATGAAACAGGATGTTTATTTGCCAGTCCGTAAAACACAAAATAGGTTTACAACGTGCTGAAATGTAGACAGAGTCATTGATTTGACGTAACGTACTTGAATTTCTACCAATGGCCAGATTTGACAACGATGAAGTGGACTGACGACGCATGCTGTGCGCTGGCAACCAACTGCACAGGTGTATATAGTAAATTTACGTTGTCTCGAGTCAGTCTTTCGGTGTCTGTTATTCCTATTTTCAATCACTTTTTGTTAGATGTTGTTAATCCATTACGCATTTCAGATTGTTCGTCTTTCACTTCATCTAATTCTCTCGATCTTCTCTGTTTTTCAGTATCTACTAACTAGCTGTATTTGATACAATCTAGTTTTTTTTCAAACTTTTATCCCCTTCGCTATATAATGATCATGACGACGCTGATTAGCAGATCGGAGTAAGACAACCTTATTCACTTCCGCCAGCGAAGAAAAAGGTTATCTGGTACCCGGCACTTATTTACTTTATCTGCTTGTTGGTCGGTTTGTTAGTTAGCAGAACAACACAAAAAGTTTCAAACAGCTTAGAGCTGATTAGATTTTGATGGTAATCCGGATCAGCAATAGATCTAGAATTTTTTACTACTGCGAGATGACACAACACAACGGTAAAATTTATATAGCATTGGCGGAGGTCTTCGCTCTCTGATGCCCTTCTAGTTTCTGAACTAATTTACCTGTGCTGAATCGATATTTACTGCAGCAAAAAAATTAGCCAGCTGTAAAAGAAAAAAGTACAATTTAGGTCGATAATCATTTTAGGCCTACGTAGTTTCTTCCAGGCTGCAAAAAAGTAGCTCATAAACCAAATAATTAGCTGTTGTAGTCCGCCGGGCGTTTTGTTAGGTTCTCAACAAAACAGAGAAAACGGGTGAAAAAACAACCTCCAAAAAGCAACATCCTCCAACCGAAATATTCACCCGGACGCCCAGAGCGTCGCAATGCGATGACAGATGTTAGTCCCACAGCATCAAACAATCAGTTCGTTACGATGCAGGACGGTTTGCTTAGAAGTCCCGCAAGTGCTTTCTGTCAGTCTCCTGTCGCAGATGTCTTCTTTCCTTCGTCCGACTGGCTGGAAGCTACGTACAGCGAACGTTACATCTCATCTTTATTCCATGTGCATTACGCGCCGTTGCGTGTGTACGTTGTGGCCGATGCAATGCCATTCGTCATAGCCGGTGTCTCATTATAAGATCGTCCCTCAGAAAAGTCTCCCCCGGCCAACATTTTACCGGCAAAAATCCGCCCCGCCCGGGCGGGGAGGGGCGATTCTATAATGGGAAGACTTTTTAATGGTGCCGGCGATGTCTTAATAAGGGAAAGACATATCGAATCCGTGATTATCTTTCCTCGGGGAATTTTTCATGGAGAAGACATTTTAATGTGACATCGGCGCATTGCAACGCGCCAGCTGCGTGGAAGATGGACATGATCATAACCGCTAACAAATACTGCGCGTCACAGACCATCGCAAGGCTGTCTTCCAAGAGCCTGCATACGCCCACGTTTCAGTTTTTTTTGTGTGCAAACCGGTATGCAAGCCAATGCCGTACCTATACAATATCTTATCTCCCCAGTATAAGCAGCGTTTCCCGAGACACTTTCTATCGAGGCATACAGGGCTGTACTTCGCGCATAGTTTATCCTATGGGCTAAATGTTTTTTGTTGATTATGGCATAGGCCTTAGTAGTCGTAAGTTAAATTTCTGTTCAGCAAAGCAAATGAAACGTTCAACGGGGAGGTCAGATTTGTATTTGTACTCCTGCAGTGATTGCTAAGCAGCATGTGGACGTTTTTACTCGACTTATCTGCACCTGTTGGGCGGTTGTATATGCGCTGAACCATTTAGTGGATGCTTTTCAACGATCGAGCGGTTGCACGGTGATAAGACCAAATGTAGGCCCCAATACTCGCATTTTTAGTAAATAATGTCGACGATCAACTAAAACGAAAAATACTAAACTTTACAAAGCTAAATCTTAAATCCCATTCGTCTAATTTTTTTCGTCAGTATCGGATCAATCAAAATCTATCAGTCAACCAGTCAATAATAATAGCCACTTTCACAAACGACCAGTGCTTTACAAGCTAATGGAGAAAACTAAAAATCAGCTTAACGATCGCTAAAACAGTAAAGAATTAAGGTTCCGTTTGATTTTGTTTTAAAGACGTAGCGCGACGATGAAAATGACGCCGATGTTGTATACTAAGCCTATGAGATATAATAGTATTTTGTGTCAGCTGTTGACGGATATTTTTTCTATTTATTTATAAATTATTTCCGTTTTCTATGAACATACCGGTATGATCTGGTGCGAAAGTTAGACGATTATTAGAGCGTTGAATTGTACCTGATTAGCGTCGAGACCCCAGAAGTCAAGTTCCTCCTCAAAGAGCGGGCCACACACGTCGGTCGGGTAGTGCAGTTTGCCGGTGCGGTAATAATTGAGTATCTGTGCGAAGACGCCCGGGTGCCGGTCGAAGAAATACTCATTCAGTATCGGATCGTAGTTTGCTAGCGCCTCGGTGAGACGAGACAGCCGGGTGGCTGGGATTTTCTTCAGGGTGGCCTTGTAGGTCTCGTGACGAATGCCACCTACGTTGAGCACGACGCGATTCTCGGCGTCCGACATCATCGCCGTCGTCATCATCTTCGTCGCCGTGACGTCATTCAGAGGTCACGAGGTCACGGTGACGTCACTCAGCGTCGTTCTGGATTACTTCCGGTCTGGAGGTTGAAACGACGGCGACTGATGGCTGAAGAGGGCTGCAGACGCTCGAGAAGCCGCCTAGCGAGTGAATAGAGTAACGGATGGATGAATCGTTTGTCGTATCTGCCACACAGCACACGCACACCGACGATAAAGCTAAGCAAAGAATATCTATCAACAAAACGAGCAGCATAACGCCTCCAACGAGCATTAAGCCGACGACGCACGTTCCAGAGATCGATCCCCGTTTTGCTCATGCCAGTTGCACGCATCTTTTTTTAACGCGTTTTCTGGGCATAGGAGCTGAACGCGAAACATAACGACGTCGTCTAGTAAAAGAACGCCGTTTCTGCTGCAAGGTCTATCTGTGGTTACGGGAGTGGCTTGCCAAAACAAAAATAAACGTCTTAACGCTGCCGAGCAAACATGCGTACAGATAACCTAAACGGCTACCAGGAAAGCATACGAACAAAACTATCACGAAAAGGAATAAAGCACAATGTTAGATTACTACAGTAACCGGTTCCAGCCATACGATTTGTGAATCGTGCATGCAACGAATGCATACGTTATAAAACTTCCTTAACTGTTGACTGATCCCTTAACCTTTTACTTTTTGCAATGCACATCGTAAAACGAAGGCCAAAGTTTACTGGCACTAGCCAATATCGCGCCGCGAACTGTTATTTAAAGGAAACAAGAAATTTAAGCTAATGCTCACTAGACGCGCGAAAGCCTATAGCAGTTCCGGTTCAGTAGTTTAGCTGAAAATAAGGGTGTTGACGCTAAGTTAATATACAAATATCAAATTCTCTATCTAGATCGCATAACGATAGTTCCGTGGCGCCACCTTGTGAATGATATAGACTTGTGTCGCAACCCGAAATCGACAAAAAATCCATAAAACCCCCTATTTTGGCGTTTAAGGTCATTCAAGGTCATTAAATTCGGCGCCAATTGAAAGTCAGTGTACGACTTCCTATTAGTGATTAATAGTAACCTAGGCTTTATCTCGCACCGTTACTGAGATACAGCGACTTATTGGCCAAAAATCGCAAATTTCGCTCTCTTGTTCGGGGTGACCCCCTTCGAATTTAAAAAAAGCTTTACGGTTTATGAAACTAGTCTTCCATGCAGCTAATGGTGAAAATTTGGTGATCTTGTCTTGCACCGTTTTTGACTGATCCATCCGTGTGACGGACGGACGGACGGACAGACAGACGGACAGAATTGCGATGGCTAAGACGCGCTGAAAGTAGTAGCTGCTTTCGCGCGTGAAAAATCAAATGGGTAATAAATGATAGGGCGTTGCCGAGATCCTAAAGGCATAAAAATCATTCCGCTACCTGTAACCGACGGCCGCAATTTGCAATGCCAGTTGCGACTGGGAGTTTCGAATAGTGATTGCAATCCCGGGATTGAATTTTCAATCCCGGGATCCGGGATTGAGAAATTTGTAATCCCGGGATCCCGGAATCCCGTTTCAGGATTAGGCTCACAGATTGGTCGTCATTTTAATATTTTTTATTGACTTATTTCATGCACATGATGTAGTATAAGCCCAAACGGAAGGTATATCCGAACTGCATGGATTAATAATGACTGTCAGAATACGAATTACAGCGCACAGCAAAGAGTGGAACTCTAGCGCACATAAATAATTTATTCACCAGACGGCTAAAATTCTTATTTCTATCATTTAACGCGAGAAAAAAAGTATAGTTTTAACTAATTTTGTAATCCCATAATTCCGGGATTGGCGAAAACGGCCGGGATCTCAGGATCCCGGGATTCGGGATCCCGGAATTGCAATCGCTAGTTTCGAACCTACATTTTTTATCGGGGAACACAACATTTTCTAAAATTGCATCACATTCCGTCTCTCGGCTTCAACAAGGTGCACGAGTGAGATAGACATGCAGACGACAGACTGCTAGATTGACGGACAGACAACGCTACTTTAACGTCTACTGCACTATTCGCCGCCTAGAAACAAAATCAGGCTACGCGAGAGCTTATTTTTAAACATTTATTTGAATGACTAGTTTGTTTAGCGTCGTTTAACAACAGAACCATCAACATTGCCAGGCCATTGCTGATTTTTCCTGCAATCTCCTTCGCATGAAATGCCAGCAAGTACAAATGTGCACTGATCCTCAGTCCTGTGAGCATGCGCGCTTTCTTAGCGTACGAAGTAAGCTAAAAAATCCGTTTCAAAGATTGCACTGGCTTATCGACGTCGAGGTAGGAGGTCGCCAGAATTTGATCATCCGCAGTAATGCACGTAGATTCTGTCGAACGAATGCAGTCGAAATACAGAGGCAACAGAAGCGAGCTATCTCCACCTGGTAAGTGTAGTCATTCATACTCACTCGACATTTAGTTGAAAACCCAGCGTATTAATTGAATTACACATTTCACCAGTACGGAAATGTCAATGCATAATGTCATAGGTCAACGGAAGAAAAAGTGCACGCAAAGCTGATGCTGTTCTCATTATAACGCAGTCAAGTGATATTTCGACGCCCAAGCGCCAATCTGAATGCCTTGTGGTTGCCAGTCCGCCACTCACTCACATATTTGACCATTACAGCACTGTTTTTTTTTCATTTTTCTACTACGCTGACTTATAATCTTAACTTACAAAATCGCAAAATCTGGCAAAAAACACGTATGATAAAGACTGTGATCGTAATCGTATAAACGCACAAAACGCGACGCCGTATTCGTGGTCGGAAAACAATGTCTCTTACTGCTACTTAGCTTCAGTGAATTATCATTTTTGCATAGAAATATTAGAGTATCCTGCCAACGAAAGTGTTTTGTGCATCAAATGCATCAAATTCGTTTTTAGGCCCGGACTCTACCCGAAGCCAACAGCAGGAGCTTAATTACAGCTCTCCCTCGGACCCTGTGACAGCCGGTAAGAAAGTATAGCTTGTTGCCGTTCCCAAACATCCACCTCTTACGGAGGGAGGTTAAACTGTGTTTGCTCCAAATTCAACTGATACTGCATGCTATACGATGCTGCAGCGAGAAATGGCTGCAATTCTTAGTCAAGTTTTTCGTACGGTGTGCGCTGCCACAAGGCTAAACATTCGGAGGCTAATAAACGTCGTTTAAGACATTCGTTCATTCGTCAGTGATCGATGTACGAGTAGACCTATGGGCCTGCATCAAAGCTAATTTCAGGCCTGCGCTTGTATATTGCAGTTTCTAGAAGTCCGATAAGTTATTGGTCTTCGGTTATTGAGTTGTACGACTGATCGTGCGATTAGCTGACGACCGAGTGCAAAAGTTTGATGTTATCGCCGAAGCAAAAAACAAAGCATCTGCCCACATCCACCTAGTTGACGACCGACGGAGCGCAGTAGCCGGTCAGTTGCAGCGGTTTGCCTACACGCAGGAATGACGCAGATTAGACTAGCCACGCTGTGTCTGCGACAAAGCTGGTCATTAGTCGAGGCGACGTCTTCGTGCCGCAGTCACTGTTCTACTGCCAGCTATAATAGGGCCTATGGGACGTCACGCAGTTGACTGATGAAATCCGGAACTAGACCAGTGGCACGCCAATCCCAGCTATAGAAATGCATAGAGTCAGCAGAGTCGGAGTTAAACATGTGGAGCACCGGACAGCCTCGAATAGTGCAGACCACTAACCTTGAAACGTTGAACGACGACATAATATACTTACCAAACAATCATCTACTAAAGTATTTTTAAACATAAAATATCTAAATAGAAATGTAAAACAAACTATTTCGCCACAATCATGCAATCACGCGTTTCGCGACGCTCCTATTATTTTTTTGTCAAAGATATAAATGCTGTAAGCAGCTTATCCATTCCATGTAAATTTTGCTGTGTATGGGCTTATTTTTTATTTTTTATTATTGACCATTCGAACTTAAATCGATTTTAACTTTTCGTCAATGATAAAGTATACATGTTGTTGTCTTCACTTTTATCTGTCCGTTATGATTCGTGTTTTCACTCGTTGTATTTTGTCTGTTTCTGTCTTTATATGTCTTTTGATATTTTTTGTCGTGTTTGACGAGTACAGGTCTATTTGATATTGAGACAAACCTATACATTGTGTCCAGAAAAAAGTGAGCTTCAAACATTTTGCACCAAAAAGCACAGACTGCACAAAATTAAATACAAATTATACACACACAAGACAACATCTACTCTAAACGCTACGGTGTTGTTTAACACAAATCTGCATAATTTTTACAGACATGTCAAATTTTTCTTTAGATAATACTGTTAAAAGCAAAAGTGTTTATTATGTTCAAACAAAGCGGCGGCATCAGTCTTCAATCAGTCGTTCTTACAGAAGATCTTCGATGCGATTAACCTTTCTGTCAGTGCGCGCAGTGCGACGTCGACCGCTGTTATTTTGCGGTCTGCAGATCCAGACATATCAATCTTGCATAACAAGAGTTTCACAGAAGCGACAGCAGGTTGTTTTCTCAGACATTTACTCACTAATGTGTTAGCACCTTATCCTTTTTAACTCTGCGTATTTTGAAATAATTTTAATCTTTTCAACAACACTTTATATAAGTAGTGTTAGAAACAAAGACGTGTAACAACATTTTAAAACATCTCTTAAGCAAAAAAAGGATTTCTATGAAATTCTGCGTTGGCGAGCAAAATAAACTCCGTATTGTTTTTATTTAATTTTGTGCAAATTCGCCGTTGTTATTTTAAACATTTTAGCGGTCCTGGGCTCAGTTTTGTATAGCCAAGACGGACACAATACAATGTCAAAATTACAGTCTTTTCAGAAAAAAATTTATGCCGCCAGATTTACCACCCATCGTCAGTGCGTATGTCACGCACAAAACAAAAATTTCAGGGAGCAAAAGTTTTATCAAAAACTTGTTGATATGGTAAGTTGGTAATTTTTTGAGACAGACGTACTTTATCTACACAACAGCGCATACCTATGCTACGCTATCTACTAGCATACGGTCGCTGACATCCTTGACCTTCTTGAAAACTGGGCGGTGGCAGGTGATAAAGCAATAGCAAACAACTGGGTCGTTTTTTAGACGTCAGAACTCGCGACTGCAGTGCAGGCGTGCAAACGACGCAGTTAGCGAATGCATTTATACGACTACCGCGGCACCGCGTGGTCCGAATAGAGCGAAGCACACAGACGCAGGCGTCTGTCAGTCCAATTGCTCACCCGGGTTGCAGCAGCTGGCACGACAAAACCCGTTTGTCAGCATCGTCAACCGCATGGCACCATCCAGTATAGTCGTCAATAATGCCCGGCGACGGCGCATATGGCTTCGGTGGTCACCCGCCCAGAATTAAAATAAATGGACGACTGATGTGACTCGCGCCCCATCATAAGCTCCTTAGCATTCGTTGCAAAGCGTCCGTATGGCTCCAAAGCTTCGTGACCAAGTTTTTCGAACGACCACGCCCGACCCGGGATAACTGAAGCTGTCAATTATGTATTGTGCCTACGAATGCGTCACTCAAAATGTCCATCTAAACCCAATAAACTAACTCCGACGTCCGGTCTTGGTCATTACAGCTATATTATTTGCTGCTAATACAGAATGTGTGACGTTAAAGTCAACGAGCTTTGCGACTGGCTATTTGCTGTCGCTGAACCTGCTACCGTGGTGATGTGCGATGCTAGCAGCGAAAAATCGCCGAATTTAGGTCGCCTGCTGAAAACCACAGAAAGAGTTTCAAGAGACATCAAAGTACAAATCTAACCTAGATTAACTCCAATAAAAAAATTACGGGTCTGTGCCCGATTTAATTCGTTCAGCGAATAAACAGTGTTGCGTCCAGTGCCGCAAGCAAAATTGGCTTGATACCGACAGTTTCATTTGCGATCGTGCGAAGGCAGCGATGAGCGTGTAATTGAAAGAGCAGCTGGGTGGACGACAGAGAGAGACGACTGCAGCAGCTAAAGAAAATCAGCAACGTAGCCTACGACGACGACGACGACGCGCAATGAATGGCAGGAAACGACGTGGTTGCGCGCCACCGACCGATTTGTATCAATCGAGAAAACGTATAGACCTAGTCGGGTGCGGCACTGGCATCCGTCAGTGGACCACAGGCTAGCTAATCACGACTGATCCGCCATTGCCCACCCGCGTTCAGTCGGCAGCGCTAGTAGATCCATGGACGTCCAACCGGCTGACGTTACCCTCTACGTACGCGCACAACTGCAGCCGATTAGGGCCGCCAGCTGTACGCCTAAACGAGTTCGGTCATGGCCGCCATGGAGGACATTTAATCTCCTAGAAAAGGCAAAAATGAGTAACTACGTTGTGCTTCATCGGCACAAGCAGCTACCGAGACGTATCGTACCATTGATCTTCTTTTTCTTGCGCCACGATTAGTAACCGCCTAGACTAAAATGCTTCATACGTGCTGCACGATCTTAAGACAAGAATGTCCACATTCATCTGTGCACGCTCTACACAATCTGCAACGAGTACTTCTGTTCAATTTCGTCGGTTTAACTCCAACGTCTTCGTGGTCTTCATCGACGTCTGCTCCCAGCGATGATGCCATGTAGAATATGTGCCCTGATTCTTTCTGAGACTTTGGCGCTTTATAAATCATTTACTTACATTACTTACTTACTTATGTGTGCATAGATTATGAGCTGGAACTACATGACTGAGCTATCATTGCAACTCTTTTAGGATTGAGTTGTTGGTTCTGTGCTCCGTCCAGCTGATTCGCACCATTTTTCGATACGTGTCTATCTCAAATGCATTTAGTCTTTTGCTGTCTGCTTCTTTAATTGTCCAGGATTTACACCCGTATACGTTCCCACAGTCAAAACCAAAATTATCTAGCTAATTATTGCCACTTATATATGTAGTCTGTAGAATGAGACTACAGGCAGTATACCTCTCAGTAGGCCCTTACGTCATGTATCGAACGTCATGCGACGTAGACTATTTACAACCAAAACACGCTCCAGAAGGTTAGTTAAGGCTGTTTTGCAATAATCGAAACACACGATTAAATCGTGCAAGGCGACCCAATCAGTCTAAGAATACTGTGACACCGTACAGAAATTAAGACGTTCATATAAGCCACTAAAACAGCCAGCATCTTCGTCAACTTTTGTAAAGCAAGATGAGGCGGCTGATGAGTGCGAACTTTGCTCTGTAGCTGTCGTCGCCCACACTATATTACTGTTTTAAGCAGGACTGTGTGACTGACAAGAAAAGCAGCGGAATGGTCTCGTGCTTTGCAGTGGCTCGAAAGACAGGAAGAACGCGTGACAGTCAGCGTCTCGCTGAGTGTAAATAATAAATAACAAGAACGGGTTGAACCGAAAGCGACCGTGAGACTGAGTGAATCGTCGCCAATATCAGCGACACTGAGTTGAGTTGACAACATCTACGCTGTGAAAGAAATATGCACAAAACTACAAAGGTTGTATTTTTGGTAAAGATAGGTCTATAGGAATAGTAGTTAAGGCCGCGAGGGGCCCAAATAAGCCAAAAGGAGGAAGTATCAAAAACTTATGGTAATGCAACCGGTCTATAATTCTACACGAAACATGCAGCACCACTTTTATACAAAAGTCACTCTGTCTCACTGTCCGTAGCTTGACAACTTGGCTCACAGAAATCAGCGATAGAAAATCCCAGCGGCCGACACTGTATGACGTCATAGACACTGACGTCATAGACACATGCGAGGTGTCTCGACATTTCGCGTGCACCGACACTTCGTCGATCGTCGTCATTTCTCTAAATGTGAAAATGGATTCAGTCTGCATCACTCCGACGAACGATTGCAACGTCCTTTTCAGTGCTACAGCCTACTCGTCGATTCAATTAGAATTCGTTTTAATCTCATCTTTCTGTCAGTTCTATACGCCTTACGTACGTAGTACATTCTATTCGACTAATTTTTAATAAGAGAATGACTTTTTCGTCTGTGCACGCTGTAGCCGTTCAGATTTACACCACATTTTGCAGTTTTTCTTACAAGCGCCGTAGTTCGACCGTATAGTCCTAGTCAAATTAAAGCCGTCGGAGAACGGAGCCAGCAGTAGTAAAATTATTTTCTATGCGTTGACAAGGAAATGGCGTACACTTCAAAGGATTAATAAAAGCACTAAGGAGTCTTACAGAAGTAAAATTGTGTATTGGTAAACAACAATAATTATACAGAAAAAAATTTGAATTAAGTGTAATTAGACTATACGCAATGTTTTTTTTCTTCAGTCCGCGAAATGTCTGAAAGCCACGAGTCCGAGGTGTGTTTGTCTGTGCTCAGTGTAGCGCCGGGATCACTCTGTACAGACTGCGGCATGGCGACAGTCCGAATCCAGTCAGCACTGTGTCAACACTAGGGCCCACACACGTCGTCCGTCTGTACAGCTGTACTGTAGCTTCTGTTCGCTGCTGATTACAAACGCTGTCTCAAGACTACAAGACCGCCTCCATCTCACAGCGCCATTTTATTACATTTAATCGCGTTTCACTGAACTCGCAACAAGATTACATCACTTCGTAATATAATAAACGTCGTGCCGTTTTGGCTCAGTTCCGGCAATAACCGCGACGTACCTAGTGACCGCCGTAGATAGAACAGGTCTCTAGAACAGCAAGGACGACAGCACCAGCTGCAGTGTCTAGTGACACTTTGCATCACTGTCCGTCGAAGTTGCTCCGCCCATACGCTCAACATTGTGTCAACAATGATAGTGTTGGTGATGATAATGATGACGATAATGACGCGGAATAACTTGAGCTCAAGATAATTAAACGTCTTCGGCTTTTGATCCGTTTTTTACCGCGCAACGAAAAGTAGTGCATAGCGCAGTATTGCCACTGCAAGTTGACCGATGTCTGTCTGTCCATCGGTCTGTATCGTTTGGTGACTTGAAGCACACTAATAATTAACTTATTAAAGTCTATGCTTCTCGGAACCTCAACGTCGGCGACGTAGTCGTAGGAGAACATCGCAAAATCAGGGATAAAATACATCTCCTGAGACGCAGTTTACTCATTTGTTTGTCAATCACCAGCACAAAGCGTGATGTCACCCGAACGCGTGGTTGAAAACTTAAACAAACACATCTCGCGGTGTCGGCTACGATAGCATGACACTCACTTTGTCACTTAATCACTTACTTACTTACTCTCGTGAGTCTATACTGCTGCTATAGTGTGGCGTCACTGGCATTACCTACAACAGTCGGTATCCCGCCTGCTTAGAATATAATAATCATGATGACGCCATTCAGTCCACGAGGCCAGATAAATTTGCCTACAGCAGTGAAAATTTGAGTTAAAATGTCAACGCAATGTGTCCACCGGCTAAACCACCCGTCCAGCAGGTAATCAATTATGCAACGATTCGAATCGATATCTTAGGTATTTGGACGGCTGTGTCACGCTGTTGTCAACGACAGAACGTGCATCAGCTGGCGGCGAGAAGTCAATCGCGCTATAAATTTTGTAGGTAGACAGAAGACCCGGGACGAGAAGTGCATGCCGGGACGGGTCAAGGCTGGGTCATGTTAATGCAGCTGACGGCGTCTTTCGTCGGTCGACCCGAGTCCCGACCCGACCCGGTCTTGTCCCACACAGCCCTGCACCAGCCCTGCACCAGCCATGCAGAAGCCTCGGCGGCACTTGATGGAACTGTTCAGACTCAGCAGCCCGGCATCACGACAGAGATGATGCTGCTGCGGTGCAGGATGAAGCAACACAACAGTGATCGATGACCACACTGCGACCAACAGCAGCGCATGCTTCAGAGACATTGTCGACACGAGACAATGACAATAACAAGACGATGGTCGATGGGGGACACCCGTGCAGCGAACACGAAACGCCCAGGCTTAAAGTAGATTTTCATTTTCGTTCTAAGGTTTATTACAATTACACCACAAAATCGTATATACTGCAAACACAAGCAAAAAGTAAGTAAGCCGCCAAATTTCACCGGCATACTTAGCAGCAATTTTGCAATGAATTGATTCAACGACATCGCTGCAGACGATTTACTTCGCTTGGCTACCTTGTAGATGCTATTGTTCAAAAGATAGCATTAATGTTTTCTAAAATATTATTCCGAAGCGTTTAAAATGTGCTGAAAGTATTAGACTCGTGATTTATTTTCAATGAAATTTTTCTGCAAGATCTACTAGTGAAAAATATTGAAAAATCAGATGCAATTATGACACAGTTTCGGCGGCTTAATTTTTGACTACTTGGCTCGGAATTTTCGAATTGACGTTGCAGGCTTAAGCAATCGCAGTTTATAATCTTGAGAAACACAGCAGCAGTCTTAGAATTCCGGCTGTCATGCACCAAAATCCGGGGATTTGTGGCATAGGCCTAGGATAGTATCTACGGCACTCGTAGGAGTCGGTGGTCAAAGACATATCAGTTCTCGGACACAAAGAAAGCGGTTATAGACACAAAACATTTATGCATTATGCACAGGACGAATATAATCGAGCCACCGTTTGTAAGCGGAATCGCTTTTGCAGCGCAAGCGATTCCGCTTATTGCTACCTATTTTTTCGTAGCTTGGTCTGTCCAGCGTCACATTCTTACGTCGTGCTCAAACCGTTCAACGGATCTACCACTTGGACAACGGCACATTGTGTCACATGAAGTCTCTAACTTCCCAAGGGAAAAGAAGATTTGGGGGATTGAACCATCAGCTTCAACATGCAATTTCTTCGACTTATAAAAAATCTACGAATCACCGGGTAGCAGCATCAATCAGCGATTCCGCTTTTTACAAAATTACTTTGGTGCTTGTCTCATTTAATCTAGAAAGTTCTCAGCAAGCACTACAAAAATCTACAGCAAAAAAAACAAAGTGCGTATAGGCCTAATGTTGTTTAAATTGTTTTCACAAATATCGATAAGTAGTAACTATCTAACCTTTTGTTGTTTACGGCGTCCAAGTAAAAAAATAAACAAATAAATACATTACCGGGCTGTTCCAGCCATTTGCCGACAGGCACTATCCTTAAAGTTAATTCTCGCATGCAGTTGAACGCTGTGCAGAAGCGACAGGAAATGATAGTAAAACTCACTTACGGCGGCGAATAGGTGAAGACGCGATAGCATCCCGCATCCCGCAGACTGCAGCAGCTGCGGCAGCTGCAGAAGTTGGCGTTCGTCAGTCAGTCATAGACGCGGCGGCGCAGCACGGCGACTGTCCATTAGCCGTGGCTCCAATCGGAAGCACATCCGGCAGCGCCAGCTAGCGACTGAGCGACTGAGCGATCGACCGACCGACCGACCGACCGACCGTCACACCAGTGAGACAGACGGACGGACAGACAGACGGACAGACGCTAGTTAGTCATCTTGCCTCGTCACCGGAGCCAACCAGCGACACGCGCCATCATCACACTCTGAGCATGCACGAAGCACGATTGCGACTTCTGTCTTCTGCTCGGCTCCAGTGATCGCTGTTCGATATTTTGATTAGCAGACGCCAGTTAGATCGACCACGACTGACTGTTTCCGTCAATATCAGTGGCTGCTCCAAAAAGGCAGGGGCGGACGAGCGGGCGCCCCTTGACCCC
>Ga0209671_1001403_pt1 | contig 20030 bp, 12 predicted proteins | sample WorMetHERISLAND2_2_FD_187401 | JGI IMG/M metagenome (GOLD analysis project Ga0209671, IMG submission 187401) | Marine gutless worms symbiont microbial communities from Max Planck institute for Marine Microbiology, Germany - Olavius geniculatus... | ecosystem: Host-associated > Annelida >...
GTATATATGACCACGTAATGTAGCTAACACTAACCCTAACGCTAAACCCTAACCCCAACCCTAACCAAAATTTTTGCTCACGAGCGATTTAAAGTGCTCCGGTGTTACCAATGGCCGTTATGGTTATTTCTAACACTGGGGCACTTTAAATCGCTTGTGAGTCAAAAAAAATTAAGCAGAAAACCTGCAAATTTTGTTTTAGATATCGACTATTAAGATGAAGTAGTATGCAAAAAAGTAATTCAGAACGCAATGATCTGAGGACAGGTTTTGGTAACCCTTGGCCAGAGTATCTAATTAGCGTATTTTTAGTATACCCGGTACTTAAATCTATGAACAAACACGAACATGTTTAGCATCCAAAATGCAGCTTATAATTGTTAAGGCCACTGCTGTAATTTTTAGCAATTTTGTAATTTATTCATTCATTCCTTTTGGATTGTCATAGCTTAGAATATAATTCAGAAAAATCTTTATTATTATGTGTAAATTTTGGAATTATTTTAAAATTATTGTGTGATTGTATCTGATAGGATTTGCAACTATGGTACATGCTCAAGGGATTTAAAGGTTACAATGAATGAATGAGTTTTCATCCTGCGAATGACAAGTTGTATTTCTCAACAGTGGATTGAAGCGATTACATACAGACAGTTAGAACCCTTATTAACCAAACATCTACAGCTTTCACGGACATGTCTTGTGCAGCATAATATCTGTGTTCTTGCCATTCTCTTGGATAAGGTCAATGTTGGATTAGTGCTGTTTTCATATACTGTACTACTTAATAGTATGCCGTGAGTCCAATGGCTGCGAGCAAAGTATCCACAGAGCAGCCTGCATCAGTATACCCTAATGGTGCCAGTGAAGACCAGGTTGTTACTACCAGTACAGAATCAACTGAAGAAGCAGCCGGTAGCTCACAGAATGGAATGGCTGGCTGTCAGACTGATCGCTTTGGCTTCTGTGGTGGACACCAGTATACCGATCCATCACAGTATGTATAAGCCCAATTTTCTGTATGAAGTTTCAGATTGAACAGTTGAATGGGATACTTTTCTGTTAATAAAAATAGGCTGTAGTATAGGGAGCAGACAGTGGTGTGATGGCATGCCACTTACGTTCATTTTTGTAGCATTTCCCATGCTCATGCACCATTTTTGTAGCTGTTTCCATTAGTTAATTGCCTTTGATTTTCATTTTTCTGTTTGTTATTAGACTGAGTGTTTATTTAGAATTCAGGACTGGATGGAACTTTTAATTTCCACCCATCAAGTTTTCGTTGGGTATCCTCTGGTTGCAAACCATTAGTTGTTGCGTGGTTATAAGATGAAACATGACTGACCTCCAGATTAAGTTTTGTATCATGGGTGTGCATCATATTATAGATTACAAGTTCTCAGAAATGTGTTACTGTAACTTGAACCAACTGGAAACAATTGACAGTAATTATCTGTTTATTGCGCCAAATCTGATTATTTATGGCTAAATTTATTAAAGTAAAAGTGCACATGTTTAATTTTGTATGCATTTGTGCTCTTTATACTATGGTTGTAGACGGACAGGCAGATGTTGATAGCTGTTTATCACTCTCTTGTCTCTCTCCCTCCCCGTAGCTATGATGGGAGGTGGGAGGAAGTGTGTAATTATGTGACACATCTGGCTTCCCAGACACATGTTGTACATTTCAAATTGCTTTCTCCATGCACATGCAATATCTGTCAGTCAAATTACTGTTATACTGCATGTTACTGTTTTAACAATTGTTGACAAATGTCTGGGCATGAAGCCAAGCTGGTGTTTAGTGCTTAATCAGTGCTTAATTGTGGTACCGTAATTTTGTTGACGTATGATATATTTTTATTTCCATGAGACAGATGCCATAACTCACTATAAGTTACCATTAAATTATAATGAAATTCTGTACAAATTAGTAACTAGATGTAGTCTTAAAACTGTGTTGATTAAATTGCACTTAGAGCACTGAATGAAAATAGTTATACCAAGCATTGTTCTTTAAAGAATTAGACAACAGTAAAAGTCTTCTATGAGTCAATTTTTCCTTTTTATATTTATTTGACATTGTTTAACTCTGCACGTCCAAAACCCCATAAAAATGTCAAAATCAAATTAAACCCCAAAGCCATGCCAGGTTGAGCTTTGTTTATAAAGTGCTGAATACTGTGCTGGACAATTGAAAATCAATTTATTGTGTCACATCAGACGCGTTATTATCCGATTGTTCTGCTAATGTGATAGCCAGTGGTTGCTGTTTGCAGTGTTTGGTGCTGTCTGTGGTAATAATAGTTGTTTTGCTGGAGACAGTGCTGTTTTGCTCATTATACCTATTGACATTTGTTCTATTGGCGTGACATCTGTTGCTGTTACGTGATGTCATATCCAGCTGGGTGCATTGGCCTAAGGCAGAAATGACAGCTAATGCCCACAGCAGCATTAGTCCAGCTATGGCCGTTTGACTTGTGGTAAAACTGTTGGGCTTATCAACAACGTTAACTTGCTGTAGCCTACGTTAAGCTGGATTTAACTTATTGGTACTGAACCTGTCACCTAAGGTTAGCTCATCCGGGTGACCTTTTCATGGGTAGATCAAATGAGTACTGTGGATGGTTATGGCCACCATTATGGAAAAAATAGCTTACATCTGCGGCTCTGTCGGTCTTGAAGCTGCAGCAGGTACGGTAAGTATTAAGTAAACAGTAGCACTGCAGCGGCAACTATATGAACGTGATAGACGCAGGCAGGTAGGCTTGTAACTTGCAGCAAGTTTTTTTTGCTGTCTGCAAAGACGTAGGTCTGTTGCATTGGCTTGATCTGTGGCTGATGAATCAGCCTGCACGGGACCGGCGGCATTATGTAGGCTCTAATGAATGCATGCTACCGGTACTCACTAGTGACTTTTGTCCTGGTTGTTGCCGCCGGTTGTTGCACTTGCTGATGATTTTTACTGAGACCACTCAAACCAGTAGCTCCGCTAAATGACTGTAATCGGATCTCTTCTGTGGGCTGTGACTTTTGGACTGGAGAACCTCCATGAGGTCTGCAGTGCAGACAGTAGGAGGAATTAATCGTATGTAAAAGGAACTCACTCTGTTTATTCAGTACAGTGCAGTTATGAAAATTGACACGGTGTTTTTATGCATGTTTTTTATGTTCGTTGGTCGTTTCGTTTCGTGTCCGTGCATTCATGATGCAATTTAACCATACGTTGTCTTAACTGTAGAGCTGTTTTAATAGTTGCTGGTAACCTGCACTAAACTTGCATGCAGTAAAACTGTATTGAAGAGGGACTTTTCTTTCTCTGCTATAGCCTATAAATCACTGAGCTGGTGATAAATTGCTCCACTGTCAGCTGTGCTACTAGGCCTAGTTTAATGCTACTTTTCATTCAGAATCTAGCAGGTCAGGTCCAAGTTCTTTTACTTGCTGGCGAGTAGCGTGTTTTCGGAGGAACTGTATTGTTGTCACTGCCGGCCCACAAGGTGCACTTTTGAACTTTTGTCTAGCCGCGGTATGGTTTATGTTCTGTGAATCTGATCTGAGATTGAATGAGTTTCTTCTTCGTTTTTCTGTCGTTTTGACCATTATGATCAATGAATTATACCACTCCCAAGTAAATCGACGCTTATAACTAGAGCTGTCGAAGCGTTAATTTTTTAACACATGCGTTAACGCGTGAATAACGCATCATCAATATTGCAGATATTATAGGTGGATTACAGCGAGAGGGTGACAGGAATGAAGCCCCCCCCCCGAACGGCACGAACTCGTGCTTGTGTCGCAGGACCGTGAGTGGTGGAACGGCAACAAAACAATTTTAATTGCTTGAATATTATTCGATTGTCAAATAAACGTAGTTTAATGGAATATTGGAACTTCTGCTATGTGCAATTTTGCCTGCAAAGGCCGTCCCCGAAATGACCTATTCTGTGTCGGGTGGGACATTAAATCCTACTCACTCACGCACCCCCGCTTCACAAAATTAACTGAATTGACGTATGTGCATTAATTTTTTTTAACGCACGTTAATTTTTTTAATGTGTTGATGCGTTTAGTTAACGCGTTAATTCGACACTAGTTGTAACGTGAACACCGACGGTCACACATTTCGTTGCGAACTTTTCTCGTTTAAAAAGGGTAAACAATGTTTTTTGTAATTTTCTGTGGCTTTCATTATCCCCTATGCTGCATTTGCAGAGCTATCGTTCTGTGAATTCTGGGCAGCCAAAATTGGGAGATGGGCAAACCCGCCTCCTGCTCCCCCCTTCGGACGTCTCACCTCGTCTCTTCAAAGACATATAAACGCTTTTCGTGTTGATAATGATTTGGAAAAGCAAGCAGATGTTGGCGCTGCGATTGTGCGGCACAAACGACCCGCAGTAATTAAAGCACGTGGGAGGTATTATGTAGAGTTGAAGACGAGGCACTCAGTAGGCAGTCACAGTCAGGGTATAATGGATCCATGTGAAGTGAAAGGCTCGTAACAGCACACAGTGTCGTAGCTGGAGAGGCAAAAAGAGAGAAAGCCGCTCTCCCTACATTTTACTATGTCAGATGGAAAATGTTTAAGAGAGCGCACGCCGACTGCTAAGCACCATTGTGGGGCAGTATGGGTTGAGCTTTTTACTCGCCCCTATTTTTCCTTTTTTTCATCCCTTCCTTTACATTTTTCATTTCTTACCTGTGCTTTTAGCCGACTGTACTTTAGTAGCGGTCGAGCTATTTTTATGGTTGTCCGTCCGTCCGTCCCTCCGTCACCGATGTACAATGGCTAAACGGTGCAAGATAGGGCCTATTGATCATTGATAGGAAGTCGTATATTTTCTTTCGCATGAAATGAAAATCATCGATTTTGGATGACCGTGAAGGTCACTGAAAACCAGTACTGTTGGCTATTTTAGCGACAGCTGGGTTTTTTTGTTTTTTTTAGTTTTCGTTTTTGGGGCTTTACCTTTGAAATCTAACCAACAGGGTGTTTGGGGAGTGCTATAAGCTCTGTAGCAGGTTCAAGAGCTAGGTGCCCGGCTGCCGGTGGCATCTTACGTGTCGAATATTTTTGAATTAACATGGTATGGGGATTGTAGACAAATAGTGAGTGTTGCACTGTTGCTTCATTAGATAAATTTTTGACTGGGTGGGGAACTGGCGATTCCTTGCGTCGCAATGCACTGAATCGGCGTCTATGGCTTAGATATGCCCACCCGTGAAGTTTGCCGCTTAGCGTCCTTTATTCCAGCGTTTATGCTCTGTCCATAAAGACACGTTTGCGATGTGGCAAATAGCATAGGCCTATGCGTGCATGAGGACGGCGACATTATAGGACTTATGCTGCCGGCGGCCGGTATCCAGACGGACAGGGTATTACAGGTTTTATGATGTCGGCGCTTCTTGTCTATGCCTATGTTATGCTCTTGACCAATTGCCTGTTACGTAGCTTATAATCAGGCTCTGTATCAGACGTGACATTCAGAATAGAACGTACCAATTTATTCACCGCGTTGCGTGGTTTGCCAGTGTTAGTGTATTTCGGTACCAGTTTTACAGCCGTTTCATTTAATTATTTCAGTTGGCTGAAAAGGAGATGAGTTCCCGAGCATTGGACCTAGTTGTCTATGCTGAATTTTCTTGTGTGTCATATATAGAGCAGGAGTTCTAATCACGCGCCTCGCTAGCCCCGTATACCCCCCTCGAAGACACCATCTACAGCCGGCAATAAGATGTTCTCTCGGGTCATGATGATTAACTAGACTATTTTTTGTCAGAACTTCAAGTTCAACTGTTGATTGAATCTTAAAACTCTTTTTTACACTGCCTGGAAGATTCGCAGTAACGCGATCGTTAAGATCTCACCGTACCCGAAACATGCCGCTACACTACCTTGTGAACTATAAACGTTAAAGAGTTATCGTGAGCCTACAGGCTTAAGTGTTGGCGATTCGAACGGTGGACGTTTTGAACACCAATGTTATGAAGCTAGTGATACAAATAGCAGTGACGTGCAGTGTTTAAAATGTTCCGTTAGTAGCAGTTTTGTGAGATGTTAGGCGCTCTATAACTTGTTGACTGGTAATTTAGCGCTTTTTGTACTACGTGCACAGTAAAAAGTTTTTACTAACAAGAAATTTGAGCTAATGCTCACGAGACGAGCGAAAGCCTATAGCAGTTCCGGTTCAGTGTATTAGCTGAAAATTGGGGTGTTCACGCTAAGTTAATGTACAAAATACCAAATTCTTTATCTGGATCGCATAACGATAGTTCCATGCAGCTGACGGTGAAAATTTGGTAATCCTAGCTTGCACCGCTTTTGACTGATCCACCCGTGTGACGGACGGACGGACGGACAGACAGACAGAATTGCGATGGCTAAGACGCGCTTACAGCAGTAGCTGCTTTGGCGCGTAAAAACGGTAGTGAAAGTGGCACTCGCGGGCCAGCAGGTGTTCTGTTTGTTAAACGGTGAGGTGTCGACGGGCTTATCTCTGGAGCGATTTATGGAGGTACGTTTGGCGTCGTCTTGACGATTGCTACTGACGCTGAGCACGTAGCAACGTCGCTGATAGTGTGTTATCGCTGCTAGTTCTCTTGGGGCGCTCGGCGCGCTATTTGTTATGTATAAGCTGCTAAGCTCGTTATCCGCCCCGTACGATACCAGCATTGCTAATGGACGTCTTTGTAGGCCTAGCTGCTATTGTGTTCCAATTGTGTATCGGTTTACGGTTTAGTGTCTGTAATATCGGCTGCAAACAACTAATAATTGTTAACTCATGAAGCTCAGGTCAACTCAGCCTCCTCCCCGGCAGGGCGCGGGAAACGCTAGTATTCAATGCGTGAAGGTTTGGTACGTCTGACTGGGGCTGTTGGTAGTGGTATGTCTGCGTTCTGCACCGCGTCCAGTTGTGCGCTGGCGCTGATGATAACGGTTCCATATCTGCAATGAGGTTTGGCTGTCATTTGCGGTGCAACTTTTGACTGTGGATTCCGACCTTTAAATCCACTTTCAGCACTCTAGTCTATAGTATACACCCTACCGAAGTATACAACTCACATATTTAAGAGCGTATACTGTGTAATTGTTCAGAATACTGAAAGAATTCAGGGATAATTGAATGTGTACTAGTCTGAGCTGTTGTCCATTTCTTCTGTTTGCTGCGGACAACAAGTCAAGTCCTGTAACATTCTGTACTGTATCTTTATATGTGAGGAGGTGGACTCGTTCTGGGTCTTCAATTTTTGTGCTCTTTACTGTATAATTTGTTTTGGATTTGCTGTAGACTTGATTTGTTGCACAATATGTTGTACAACAAATGCACCACATGCAGATCGAAGCAAGTGGAATGTGGCTTCATCGAGCAAGTAAGAATGCAGCAGCATGGGCGGTAGTTGCACTGGTCTCGTGCACAGTGCATGCAGGCAAAGTGGATTGGATGTGTTAAACATTCTGTCACACTAAGATTTGCAAATGCAAACCCTTGCGTCCAGTGCCAGGGTCTCGGCAAGCCAAGGTGATAATATTTCCTGGTTTGACATCTGCTAACTGAATAAAAGATGCGCGCGCCAGACAGGCCGGCTTCGTGATATTGGCCTTCAGTAGTACGTTGAATAGCCTATGGCTGTCATTGCACCTCTGATGGCTGGACAGGTGTTTTTGATGCTCGTCGGCTGGCTTCGCTCACACCGCACTGGCGACGTATAAATGGGTTTTGACTGATTGCTGATATAATGTTGAATTACTATAGTGTATGTATGGTGTAGCGCCGTGTAATAGCTATATACTGCATATCCGTCATTCTGCCTGTCGCGCGTTTATTACGCCATGGACTCTTCGGGGTGATCAGATGAACAACATTGTAGGCGTACATTACGGCAACCGTGAAATACGTGTCTTATATCACTGTCTTAAGTGGCATTTTTGAACCCAAAATTAAGCTATCATTATCATTCATACAAGTTGTGATGCAACTCCATTTGGGCGGGTGGCCGGCTTTGCTAAAGTTCATCGCCCTTAAACAGCTAGCTGTTAGTATGTCAGTGGTACTGGTAGCAGGGCCCATTGTTACGCTGTTACTTTTCTTCTCTAGCGGTGGCCGCCGTAACCATCGCCAGTACTCATTACGCCCGTATCCACGGAGGGATGGCCACCGCCAGGCTGAGTTGGTATCTTGACTAAATACCAAGACGTGAATGGTCACCCATCTCAGTAGTAACCCGGCTCAACGTAGACTAACTTCATTGATGTGTTCAGCGATATTACCACTATAGCGCGGACTGTCATACGTGTGCGACTATCTCCTGGTTCTCCGACGAAGGTCGTCGTCAGCTGTGTTCTGCCAACTCAAGGATCTACAGCAGCTATGGAGACAGACGTTCCGCTGCTGCATGCCCTAGGCTGTGGAACAACCTTCCAGCTCATCTGAGACAAACTGACATCAACTTTGAACAGTTTAAGCAGCTGCAAACGAGTAACGAGAGACTTTTGTTCAGGTGTTGAGATGTCGGTGCGTTGTGGCTAGCTGTTAAACTGCGCTTTTACTTACTTGCTTACTTACTTACTTAATATATAATGTATTTGGCAGGGAGCAGCGGATACCGATGGCAGTGCTGCGTAAACGTGAAGTGAAGTGGTTGGAAATGTTGGAGAACTGGGAGAAATTTATGAGCAAGCGATTCCGCAAGGTTTGTTCTGGTTGCTGCACCATTCAACAGTATCTCTATACAGTTACACTTCCTTCATGTCTCTGGAATATCTGTTGCTGTTATAACGCCGCCTCTGTATGGGCGTCAAACGTTGCTCATCCTCAGAAAGTGTAATTTTGTTCCATGGCTGGGGTTAAGGCGGGGAGCGTTTCCCCATGTCCATAGCTCTGCGATGGTTTTGTACACAAGTAAGTCCGGCCAAATTTGGTTATTATTTTACGGGATGCAGTAATTATTTTGAAGTACCATCGTTATCAAAATAACCATTTAACATTTGTTAAAAATAAAGAGAAAGCTAGAAAACGTTAAACACGCTTTTTTTGTTAAAAAAACAATATAAAAAGAAAATGTTTTGCAGCTTATATTACGGCACTGTGGTTGTACGGTTGTAGGTAAAGGAGCGGTGTCGTAAAGGTATCCCGCCATCAGTGCGAGCTCGGGCGTGGCAGTACCTGTGTGGTGGCAAGTACCTGCTTGATAGCAATCCAGGTAGGTTTGACGCATACCTGGCTGAGACGGGAAACCCACAGTGTGTTGAGGAGATTCGCAAAGATCTTCACCGCCAGTTCCCACTGCATGAACTGTTTATGGCTCGCGGTGGACACGGGTGAGATTTTTGATCTAGTTCAACTGAGTGGCTTGGTAGCCTAAAAGCGTGTACAGAGCGACGTAACTGAACTGAACTGAACTGACATGGTTTAGTTTGTGATGAACTGACCAGTGGGCAAGCAGTAATGCATTACGGTAGACGCCATCTAAGGGCGTCGATGTCTACGTGACTATGCGCACATATGCATTAACCAATGACCAATGGGCACGCCCTGCTCACCCATGGGTCAGTTGGTCAAAAACTAAATCGTGTCAGTTCATTTCAGTTCAGTTACGTCGCTCTGTACGCACCTTAACAGTTAGGACGTTGGACTTAAGATTGATAATTCGTGGGTTCAACTCCCCATCGGGTTGCTGTGAAGTGGTTACTGCTTGGATGGGTGACTGTATGCAGACAAGTAAACCATCTCTGTATATAACCAACCACCCAGATCAACTCAGCCTTCTGTCCTTCTGGGGTAGGTAAATCGAGTACCGGTGTAGTGTAAAATGCGTCGCACCAGAAAATAATTCCCACATGCAGTAGTACGGGTTAGGGTTAAGATAAGGGATAAGGTTAAGGTTATGGTTATGGTTAGGGTTAGGGGTAGGGTTAGGGTTATGGTTAGTTACATCATGAGAATATGGAGGTGGGAAGAATTTTCCAGGTGCGACAAATTTTCCACGACACCAGCCTGTCTGGCTGGAATTAAGGTGGGCATGTTTGTATTGGGTAGCATGAAACAATGTGTCAGTCTGTGTGATCCCATATGTCAGGTGATGCTCCATAGCTCTGAGGTGGGTTCCCATGAAGAGCTGTGCACACATCTTTAACTTTTTCTTCTAATAATATAGCATAATTGTTTGTACCATTCAAAAGTCAGTGCTGAGTTTTGGTACTTGATAGTGATGGTCAGCTGACAGATTCAAATGAATCTGGTCTTCCTGCTACAGAATTACCCAGAGGTTTCTCACATGTACCCAGTCTAACCTGGAGAAACTCGAGAAAAAATGAAAAGTAGGGTAGTTGAAGAACAAAATTAGTAGTGCTGCATATCAATTGCAGTTAACATGCGATTAGTGCGTTAAGATGTTTTTAATGTTCAGATCCATTCATTATGATTACAAATTTAGTCACATTGTACTTACTCGGCACCTGCAGTCTGGAATTTTGTGCACACGAAAAGTGAAAATTTTGTGCTTACTCATTGCTTATTGCATATGTGCATGACTGAACAGTATAACTGAAGTCGTGTTAACAATTTTGGACTTTGTTTGTCAGTATTAGTAGCAAACTAGCACACAAGCGTATGTGTGGATATAATTACAACTTATTTTTGCTGTTTTGTTTTTCATTAATTAGTTTATGGTCAATCACAATTAAATTTTTAATCATTTAGCAGCGCTAAAAGTAGCAGAATAGACTACTAGTAATACTAGTGGTGCAGGCATTGCATTCTTTTACCATTATTGTATATGCATTGTAGGTTAGACTTACTTTGTACTGAGTAGAGTAGAGGCTTTTTTTACGGTATCTTTTTTAGTGTTTTTTATGTGTTTTTAACTGTACTTCTATATGAAATATGTACATGTATGTTTGATTTAGTCAGGAGGATTTGTTCCGGATTTTAAAGGCGTACTCGATTCACAATACGACGGACGGTTACTGTCAGGCACAGGCTCCAATAGCCGCAGTACTTCTGATGCATATGCCAGCTGAGCAGGCGTTCTGGTGCCTCGTCTCCATCTGTGAAAAATACTTGCCCGGATATTACAGCGCAGGCCTGGTGAGTCACTCCTTACTGGTTCTTATTTAATCAGTCAGTTAATGGTTTTTATCATTGTGAATGTCCTAATAGGCCACATTACAAGTCGTGTGCCCGTCCATTCATCTCTCAAAATGCCGAATAGCTTCTTGTTTCTATTCACCGGGTGACAGCAGCAATTTGCAGTTGCATGTTTTGGCTGGGGTCAATTTCCCCTTTCCCTACAGGTCAGGGACCCCATTTTTGTCATTTTTAACCCAACAAATGTTTGGTCTGCCAAATAGCAGAATGGTTTAAGCACAGTTGACAAATATGACAGACGACGGACCACACTGCAAATAAATATTGACTGCACTGCAAGAAGTGATTCCATATAACAACAAGAAATATTATTAGATTAGGACCAATCTAATGTAGTACGCCTTGCGCACATCATTTTTTGTATTCTTTTAAAAGCTTTTTTGTTTCTTTCGGCTTGTATTAGAGACCCGCCGTCTAATTAAGACCCGCTTAATATTATACTAATAGTGACTGGCGTCAAGGTCGTTATTGGAAATTGTCTCCCGGAAGTTCATAAAACATTGCCCGATTTTAGGAATTGAGAGAAAAAAATTTCCAATAATGGTCGATGATGCTAGTTGCCATTTGTCTTGTTATACCTCAACGCATGCATCTGTCTGGCACCGTTACGGAGATATGGCGCCTCAAAGATAATGGGGTCACGACCGTGACTTTTGGGGGTCTTGTCCATTTGACTCCCGGGGGTCGACTTCCTATGGGTGGTCCATAGAGATCATGCGCCTATCTTGCACCGTTATGGAGATATGGCCATTTGAAGTTCTTCCAAGAAGGCTCTTCCAGGAACAGAGGTCGGTCGTCGGTCGGTCAGTCCTCAATATTACACTGATTCCATATACTCCTCTTCATTACGTTAGGAATGTAGCATGCGAGGAGTAAAAAATACAAGAAGATATTGCATGTTTTTGTTGTTGTAGGAGGCGCTGCAGATTGATGGTGAAGTCTTGTTTGGCTTGCTGAAGCACACACTGCCACAGACCTACAAACATCTTGTGTGTATCTCATTAGTTTATATATAACATATGTGGTGATTTGTGAATTTTATGCATGTCTTGTAGACTAGTGCAGTGGTTTGACATTGGTGTTGTTGGTCTGGGGTCAATGCCAGAAGTTAAAACCATCTTGAGCACACACTTTGTGACCATAGTTCATGCTTAAGTGCTGCATTGTTACTGGTTGGGTGACGAGAATAAAATCTGGCATCTAGAAAGTTGGCCAGATGTAGAAAGTATGAGCACTGCCTTTATCTGATTCCACTCTGTTGGCAGTCAGCCAAGCAGCTATAAACCCAGCCCTGCAATAGGTTGCCATCGTTTTTCATTAGGCCGGCAGTTGCCAACTGATGGGCTCACTGTCTATAAGAAAAATTGTCATAGTGGGATGTATTTTGGTGGAATGTACCAAAGACTGGCTACGAAGAAGATGGATCCAGGACGTCATTGATTTTACTGATCTCTGATATTGATTAGTTTCCATATTCGTGTGCCTAATTCGTTACTTATTTATTTATTATACATGTTTTTCACACACATTGAGTCATTCGCTGTAATAATGAAGAATCGCAAGCGTGAGAAAGTCATGAGTTACTGTAGGAAAGCATGACCGATGGTACAGAGCAAATTTAAGCCTATTTTCAAATGTACCAATAGTTACAGTTAAGTTAATTGGCTATGTCAGGGCAGTTAGTAGACACTGGTACAGTGTTGGTTGTAGAAGCGGCAGAAGGTTGAGCCGATTCTCTACATGACCGAGTGGTTCATGTGCGTCTACAGTCGCACGTTGCCTTGGTCATCGGTGCTTCGAATGTGGGATATGTTTCTCTGTGAAGGTGTGTTCAGCAGGATAGTTTGTGTTCACCGAGTTCTAGTAGAAAAGCTATCACAAACGTGCTGTAGTTGACACTGTAGAATCCTTCTAAACAGTTCAGTTTTTGATGTCGTCGCATACAGGAAACATGCAATAAATTTGTTATTTAATAGCCCATCTTACCTGCAGTGTGTCATTTTGTGAAATATTTTCTTTGTGTCGGTGAAAGAATGTGTAAAATTGGCCAATATTTGATGGATTTCAATGTATGACATTACTCGCAAGAGGATCTGTACATTATGGAAAGAAGAAGAAGAAGAAATATGGCAAAATTTTAGTGACGTGTTATGTATTGACTTATTGTGTAGTAATATAATAGTGGCAGTGACAGCAGAAGCATCGGCTGTATTTATTGGAGACTAGGAGTAATGGACTATGCTTTTGTAAAATAAATGTGAGAATATATGTGCAGGTGTGAAGGTGATGTTTCGGATAGCCCTTGTGTTGTTCAAGCATGTTCTCGGTCGATCTGAGCAGCTTGCTGAATGTCCATCTATGTATGAAACGATGGAAAAACTTCACAAGATTCCCGCTGCTTACATGCAGGAAGAATTTCTTGTCCAGGAGGTTTGCCAGACTTGTTAAATTGTTAAATTGCATTTGAGAGTTGATATATAAGATGAAAATATAACAGTACTGAAAAACAGGTTACTGAAAGTTTGCACATAGTGCTTAAATGATTTTCTTCTTATTCGGAATATGTGCCAACTTCAGTATGTTGAAGATTCCGGCACAGTAAAACATAAACGTAAAGTTCTTTCCGAGCCTTACAGCCCATAGGGCGGTGCTGATCTCTGTTTCCAAAGGCCCTCAGCCAGACACCAGATTTTACACTGCAAGACCATTGATATGGGGCCAGTGTATCACGCGGTGTGTCTGTTTACGTCCCAGCGGTGAAGCCGGTACCAAATTATACTGTTTGGCACAGTAAGCACAGTAGGTTACTGAATACTGTTGAATATACTGTATTTGGTTTGGGGTGACAATTTTTACAGACACATTGTGTAATATTTATCACATATTTTCCCAACTCTTTTGATACTGTTAGAATTTAAGGCAGGTGAAACTAAAAGAGCCGCCAGAGAGCACAAACCTCCAGCAGTGATAGTGATATGTCAGCTTTTACGATTGTGCCCTATCTCACTGTGGTAAAGAATCCTTCAATTATATCATGGATCCAGATGACCACCAAAATCTTACCACCATCTCTAAGTTGGGCCAAGCCTAACCTTCTCGAAAAATTTCAGCCAAATCCATTTGTAACTTTTTGTGTAATCCTGGTAACAAACAAAACAACACATAAATGCCAAGCGTCACATAACCTTCTTGGCGGAGGTAAATATCATGCTGCGTTGTATTTTTTATGCACAGTGTGCACGGCTAATGATCACTGAAAGAGAAATGGAACGTGAGCATCAGGCTCAACTGGCGCGGTGGAAAGCCGCTAAAGATGCCAAGAACAAGCCTCCAAACAGCGGGAAAAAGTCATCCGCGAAGAAGTCAAACCGAAACAAATCACCATCTGACAGCTGATAGATCAAAGCTTTGCCATGACTGACCATATTTGTGATGTAATAGAGAATTGTGTATGATCTGACACAATAACGCTAAGATAAGTATGACTGAGTTACTGCGACTGCATTTATAATGTGTATGTATCATTACGTGGTTTTTGTTATTGTTTGGAATTCTTGGTAATTTGTCTGTTAATAGCATGGAAAATTTGTAAGTATGTATACTTGTAACCTGCTCAGTCAAACAAAGATGTCACAGGATGCTACAGTCTTAATCAAACAGAAACGTTTTCGGTAGTTGTACTTTAAACTTTAAACTGTTCGAAGCTTGTGTTATGCTGTTGGAGTTTTATCATCGTATTAATAGGAGGTTACAGAGATGAGCGGGGATTGAAGGGGACCACGGGTAAAATGCGAAATTTTTGTGATGCCAGAAGCATAACCCCCATGGAACTAAAAGTATTAAATACAGATGACTGACCCGTTCTGGCTCCTGCATTTAGATTTCGATATGAAAAGCTGGTTTGATGAATCTTTTATTAGTCATTTCAGAAGAAGCTAAAGAATACTCTGTAAGAGCTAGAAACAAGAACCCTATTAAGGGCTTATTATTGTTTGTGGTTTACTGGTTAGGGTCGACCTGTGTTTAATTCCAGCTGTGATTGATATGATTCACCAGATGTCTCACATTCCCAGCCCTTGCATTAGGTCGTGCATTGTAGTAAAGGATATCCTTTTTGTGCGACTAAATTTTGCCTTGCAGACTATTTTACGCCTATGCTGCACTACATTCTACATTCAGGTTTTGTTTATCTGGCTAATTTTTCCGGAGTTAATTCAGGTTAGGCCAGGTGTCAGAGAGATAATATTTGGGTATTGTTGTATGTATTAGAGTGTGTTTTTCTTCAGTCCGAATGCCATTACTGTGATTTAACCAGTGGCGTCAAGGCAAATCAAGGCATTCAAATTTCCATATACATTAGTTTGGTGAAACAGTTATGTACACAGTGTGCAAAATGCTAAAAGCTTGTTTCATAGTCTGCCTTCAGTGCTTTCATGGTGTTAACAGGCTGGGTCACAGAAAGAGCCGATGGGCAGCTGGCTGGTAAAAGATACTGCCATAAGAGAAGCCTAATCTGGAGTAATTCCAGAGTGATGGGCTGGTTAAACGGTAAGCCGCATGTGTTTCATGTGTGATATTTTGAACTGGCGTCATGCAAACTCCAAGAAAAACATTCCAATGCGCAAGGGCTCAATAGTTCCAGTAGTTTCTGCTATTAGCTGCTGTGGTATAATAGAAATTCCATGCATTTATTAGTCGTACGCCATGTGTAGCTTGTGTATAATGCTTGGAGCCTGTGGCATAGCTAGAAGTTTGCAGGGTGAGCTTATAAAAAATCAGGGTAAAGAGAAATCTGTGATTGGTTGGCTTGGGTATTCCCCTGTCGCCTGCTGATCTATGAGATATTTTTAGTGTCATTAGCCAAAACAGTTTGGGAGCAGCTGAGCAAGCATATTCACACTTGCATTACTGCTAATAAAAAAAATTTGCTGTTGAAAATCTGGGTAGCAATTTCTGCATACTGGCTATACCGTTGTTTGCAGCATGTGCCAGGCATATACATGTTGTGTTGATGTGCTGTCATTTATTAGTTTGTTTTGTTGTTTTTGTTTTCCATTGTAAATACGGGCTACCACGTTGCTGTTGCTATCTGTGTAAAGCAGCTGTGTGACATCTTTAAACTATTTATTCCTTGTTGCCTTGAATTAGTAGTCGAGCCATACTCACAACTATGATGTGATGAAATGTTGTTAGAGTATGAAAGCACCACATCACGAGTTGAGGCTAATTTCTTAGGCAGGCAGTTGATTTTGGCAATTTATTCAATAATCTAAACGTTATGTACATACAATTTTATTTGTCCAAGAGTAGATGTGCTATGAATAAGCCAGGCAGCAAGGCAGTCTAGCTTGGTGTTAAAGATATAATTAGGCTTCAAAGGATTTTGCCGCCAATAATGCCATTTTCGTTTGTCAAAAAGTGCAAATTTTGTCACTTTTTTGCCATTAGAAAATAGGGCCTTTTCGGCAGTAACTGCTGTTAACTTATTCTATTAAGTTTTGCCAAAACTGTTTCGAGGCTTCTGGCTTCCACTTTTCGTTTGTCAAAACATGCAAATTTTGTCAAAACGTTTTACAATGACAGTGAGCTTATTTCGCACACTTGCGGCTATGAAGACAGCTGAATAAGCTGAATAACAGTGCAGTGCACAGTCCATAAATGCCACAAATCCCGAATTTTGCCATTTTTTTTGCCATCCAAAATTGAATGCTTGTTACCATAAATAGCCTCCAGAAGACTTTGCCACAAAAAATGCCATTATTCATTTGTCAGAAAGTGAAAATTTCGTCAAAAGTCAATATTTTCGTTACGATCACCAGTATTTGTCATTTTGTCAGATTTTTGTCAAAAACCTAGATATAACCTATATAGATATAACCTAGATGAAGCCTAGATATAACCAACCAACATTGGCACATTTAAAAATATTGTGATGGTTAAATCATACCAAGGCTGACCATCTTAAAAGTTGCAGACAATGCTAGTGTTGTTGAGGGTGTTTTTGTGTTATATGTGTGAGTATGGCCTTAGAAAGTCCATGTTATGCAGTGTAGAAAATGGTAGCTACAAGTTGCTTGCCTTTAAGTCGTGCTTTGTTTAGTGTTATATTGCTGTGTTTCTGCGACAGATAGGATAAGCTGTTAGCTCTCTATCTGGAATTTTGGATTTGTAAATTGTGAATATTTTGTGCATATTTATTTTTAGCACCTAGGTGTTAGCTTTCGATGGCTTGCTTTAACTAGGATGACGGATTTCGTACTCGTACATTCTTGAGTTGTGTGATTTTTATGTAGTCGTTTGCAACGTGCTGTGTCTTGCCACTTGATTATATTTTGCTTCTTCTGGAATGCCACTGTCACCTGTATATTTAGCGTAATTCGTTGGTTGTGTCTCCCGCGCAGAAGAGGGGATCCAGCCAAAATTGTTGCAAATCTGCGGGGATTTTTCCACACTGAGCAGTGACTAGGAGATGACTATTTTAAGCAGAATTTTTGAGACTACAAGCCATTTGTCGCAAGGCCAGGATAAACAGGAAGTGCAGCCGAAAGATAAGTCGTTAGCGTTATTAACTGTTGCAGTGCTTGGGGTAGTGGATTTGTGTTGGAACTGGACTGGTTAAGCTGGCGATATTAATCGAATTACCAGTATCTACAGCGATGCAGAATAGCCTAGCACAGATGTAAATCGAACACTGAATCCACTTCTTGCCACTCCACCATGGGAAAACACTGGATGTCTGCATCAATTAGTCACTTTGCATTGCCGTAACTACCGTCTGTCGTTAGTTGATGATGTTAAAACTTTGTTATTGTTTATTTGCTCAGCAGTCTTCGTTACTGCATGTCAATAATAATCATTATACGTACTGTACGTCTGTTTATTAATCGGTGACCCAAATTTTGTATTTTTGGTAAAAAAAATTTCCAACAGTAAATTTAGGTGGGGGAATTGCCCCCTGCCCCTGGCAATCTTTAAGTCATACTGATAGCATTTCAAAACTGGAGACTGTAACTAAACCATCTCACCTTAAATCTGTTGGCACATTACCTTGTAAAATTTGGATTGTCGGATAGGAGAAATTGAGGATAATGTGTCACTCATTACGTGAGAATCCAGGGTCTGACAGTCATTATCAGTGTAATGGGATTTTCTTTGCTATCTGAGATCATATGTCATTATAGTCATTACAGAGATAATGACGTTATAGTCAGTAATTGTATGACTCATTTCTAAGTATAAACCTCGTAATTTCACCACTGTGCACAGAAGAAACCTACAACAAAATGTCAGCAATGTTGCTCTTATTTCAGTCAAATTGAGTTGTCTGACTGATGGTTGTTGAACCATTGAGTTATCTCTATGTGTAGAGTTGTACAGTTTTGTTGAATTTTGTTTTGTCACTCAGTGTTTTTGTTAATGCCACTACCGTGTGCATTCAGCGGCATCGTGACAGTGGTATGGCAATTACACCTTCTTCTCTTCTAAATTTTAGCCTTTCTTCTTGGCCAGAATTTGGGGGGAATTAGTGTTTTAGCAGCTGTATCTCCTCTGTCCGAAATCTGCAACGGTGTGTCAGAAAAGTGCAGTGTGTTGCCTCAAGCCTCTAACCTACGATGCCGCTGTGTGCATATGCTGTATTCCAAAATGGAATATATTCTTCAGCACGTTGCGTGTGAAGCATCAACTCGTTTGGCTGCTTATATGCTGGAATGTGTACAGTAAGCATTCAAGTTAAACATGACAGTTATGAAATGTTTTGTTGTGTTCTTTTTGTTATTACTGTTGATGCACCAGCTGCGATGGACAGATGATTGGTCACCATTACTGATGTAGTTTTGTGCTGTTTTAGTTGTAATTTTCGAATGAATTTTTAAAAAATTAAAAGTTTTGTACCCAGTCTAAGCTATTATAGGAAGTTTTATATTTTCTTTCATTCAAAACAGCTTGCCATTACACTTTGTTTATAAGATTACCACAAACGTATTTGAGGAAAGATGGCACATATTTATTCTAGATTTCCTGTCATATGTGAAAGATTGGTTAGACGGTTTTGAAGTCAGTTATTATTATTTGACAACCTTACGAGTTTTAGTTCTAACTTTTATTATTGTTAACAACATTATTGCTAGCAAATGATAACTGAGTGACATTCACCTTCTGTGTTCAAATCTAGCTCACAGACAACAATGCAAACACGAACAATATTTTTAGAAAAAATTACTCTTGACCAGTTAAAACACAACTGTACAGCAACACTGATAGCACAGCACCCAGCCACACACTTGAGGCTTTCATCAAGCTGCCCTGTACTATAGCCAGCTCAGTAAAACACTAAAATAAATCACAACAAAAATAACTAAATCACCTGCATAACAATTAACTTCCAGTAAATCGACGTCAAAACAGTATTAAGAAACGACAGAAATGAGCTAAAAAAAACGCCGTTGCTGTTACTCCATCCTATCACTGTGAAAACAACTACTCGAGCAAGCATCTGTCTAGCCGATGCACCAAACAGACGTCGTCCACTCAGAAACATGAACATAATGCAAAGCAAATAAATCTCGGTGGGTTCAGCGGCAAAAGTTCAAATTTCTGGCTTCTGCATGAAAGTTAGTCGGGCCCCTTAACCTTTCAACCATTTCTTACCCAAACCGGAACATTTACAGCCTCATATAAGGCTCCCGGTAGGTTGAGAAAATGTCGAAACTGTTCTCCATAAAAATTAACACCATAATTTTGGGACCCCTATATGGCCCCCTAATGGGCCTACACTGCAGGGTTTGTGGGGTCAATAGTTACGCCTCTAGGTGGTCTGAAATTTCTGCACAAACTGGTTGCTCGTTGCAAGATATGAATATATATACTAGTTACACAATAATT
>Ga0209671_1001405_pt1 | contig 20015 bp, 10 predicted proteins | sample WorMetHERISLAND2_2_FD_187401 | JGI IMG/M metagenome (GOLD analysis project Ga0209671, IMG submission 187401) | Marine gutless worms symbiont microbial communities from Max Planck institute for Marine Microbiology, Germany - Olavius geniculatus... | ecosystem: Host-associated > Annelida >...
AAGCCACGCTGCCCTAGATAGGCAGCGGTGGGCAGCGATAGTAACAATGGCGTCAGACACCAACGGGCATTGAGCCCACGGTTGTCGATGATGATGATGATGATGAGTTGATGGGCCGGGCCGGGCCGAAACGATGTCGGGCCGGGCCGGGCCATGAAATTTCGGCCCGTGCAGAGCTCTAGTTGGTCGTAAATTCGGTCAACACCCAATCAGTAACTAACGGTGAAATCTAAAGCAGCAAGAAATCACGAAAGGGATATGGGGCCTAATACTTGTATTTATACAGCATCGACAACAGCTAATATCCACATGCTGCTCAAACACTACAGTGGCTGACAGGTGTAGCAGCTGCTGCTTCTGCTGATCTGATGCGAACGGTAGGCTAGTTTTCACTGCGCGATTCATTCATGCAGGTACTCCGCACTGATACTGCAAAGTGCGCTATTACTGCGCTGTGAGTTGTCCGTCCGTCTCCGCCCGTCCGTCCGTTTGTAACGTTAATGTATTGCGGTCATAGGTTGGGTTACTTTGACTTGCTTGCAAAATATTTAGTTTAGAGCTCTCGTCTTTTGAGCCTTAATAGCGACAAAATGTTCTAGGTTTCGGCCAAAATAAGCGTGGGATCGTAGAGATAGCTGCTTACAAAAATTTTTGAGCAAAATGGCTGTAAACAAATAAAAAAATTCAAAGCTCTAACGCTACTAAACGTATACGGCGATGTCTGTCCGTCTGTTGTATTCTGCCCTTACGGGCAGGTTTGCGTCAGCAATAATGAATAGCATAATGTAAAAATTGTCGCTCGCCTGAAACGCTGCCGCCGGTATCGCAAGTTTCGCGACGGTCTCATTTCTGACGAGATCAAACTTGATGATCTCGTTGTGACCAAGCCGGTGGTAGTAGAACGAGCCGTTGTAGACCACGTTGTCGGTGCCGAAGTAAAGCTCGTTTAGTTCGTACGACCCGTCAGGCTCGTCCCGTTTCACGTTCTCCAGGCTGTTGTAGAAGTAGAGCGTTTTGCCGTCGATGTGCTTCGTCAGCCAGAACTTCTCGCCGAGCTGCTCGTGCGGTGAAGAATCTTTCAACCACATGCCCCAGTTCGTCTCCATGCGCGTGTGAAACAGCGGCTTGCCGATCAGGCGGATGCGACAATCTGTGCATGGGAAAGAACGACAAATAATCGCACTAGAGTCTGTAAGAAATCTGCTACTCAGCGGCATGCACATCACACCTATTATATCGCTACACTACCTTGTAAAACGTAAAGTTTCATCAGCAGTTGCGTTGTGACGTCGACTCTTTGTTTTTTTTTATCAAAGTCATTGACTATGGTTGTTTTTAAATATCGCGTTCTTTTACGCTGCACAATAGCGGTCTAACAGTTTGCTGTTTTGTTAAAAATATTTAATTTAAACAAGCTCTACAACAAATTTACAACAAGTTGCTCAATAATTTCACAAAAATCGGCAGTCTATATACACAGACGTGACTAAAGAAAATTAGTTTTTACACTAATGATAAATTTATTCAACCGATCAAACTTTTCTCAGCACTCAGAAAGCAGATAACACGCGTTAGATGGCCATATTATTCTATTTTTGCACTAAATTATTACTTATTTGCAAAGATTAGCTGCACTCGAAATGGCACCAAAATTTGCGTTATCACTGAACAAACTGCACTAACTAGACAATATCACAGAAAAATACAATAAACAAAAAAACAGTTATAATCTGTAGCAAAATAGGCCAAGTTTCTATATTTTAAAAGCAAAACCTGAATATCATAGGACAAAAGTGCCATAAGTAGCAATTAAAACCTCATAGAAATCCCACTCCGGTGTCCGGCACATTGCATCTTCTGTTTTTGAACAAAGATCTATGGAAAACTGGTTGAATCTACAAAGATCTTCGTACAACTGTCGCACATTCTATAGATAAATGACGTGTTAAAGTGTTAATAAATTATTGTGCTAACCGACCTCTGAGACGCGGTTCGACGGTCGGTTCAACGGTTGTCGTCAGCACGGTTGTCGTCACTGTATAAATACGATACAGAAATGCAGCAAAACATGTTTCATATTAATACACATGATACACTGCCGAAACACACGGAGAGATCTGCCATGGCGTATTTATGAGGCTTAATATTATGAAAAAGTTCAAAATTGATCACACGAAGAAGGAAGTACAGTAGCTAGACCTAACGTAAAATCATCACCCGTTTTTCACATGTACGCCACGTCGCCACTCGAAGTAGCATAAATTTTAGGGCTAAAGTTTATTGTTAAATATTTCAACATTTTACTGGTTTGCATTAATTATATCTGTACATTCAGTCAGACCACCCAGTCTACTGGTGCTAGATTCACAGCGGTGAATTATGCCTTGTAGGCCTACTGGAAGCACAAAATTTAGGAAAAGTGAAATTGCTAAACATTGCTAAAATAAGTAGACTTAATGGGCACGGTTGCGACGGTCTACTATTTAAATTATTTGCCAATTGTTGTTTTACTTTGCGACGTGCGAGTAGTTTCGCAACGGCACCATTCGTGCTATAACACCGTTAACAGCAACAAATCACATAACAGGCAAAAATTTCAGTTTAGTGTTGACATCATATGAGGGCGTCCGGCTAGCTATACGAAGTCTATTCGTCCACTCTACTGCGCGACCTTAACTTTAACCCTAAACAGATAGACGAACAGACAGACAAGATCTATAATTCGGCTTATTAAAACGGTCGCATAATATTACAAAATTGCGTTGGACAACTTGATCAGACAAAAAATAAGCCTACTCACCTGTAGATATGCAGCCGCATGAATCTACAACGAATAACAATAGCAAATTAACAACAGTGTAAACAAACGCGTTTGGTTGAAAAGAACGTATTTTTCACGTCTCTACATCTAACTATTGTACTTTATTTCACGCAGTTCATCGTTGTGCATCATTTAACTACCAAAATTACTAAGTTCATTACAGATTTATTTAAGTATGCGCTTTGCTCACCTACTCATCTGCATACCAGTTTTTTTATCGCTTAATTTTCTGCTCAGTTTTTTTTGTGGCGAGGAAAAACGTTTTCGACTCGTTCGACTCAAAATTGTAGGCCTAACACATTTAGGCTCCTTATCCTTTAAAATCGTCCATGCAAGATTCGGGAAATGGTTTAGGGAGTCAGCGGAGAAGGCGTGCAATTTGTCATGCTGGTTACGCTAACTACAGTTGCGACAAAGAACTGGTAAAGATTCTAATACATTAAATATAGTAAAATGATTTCTGCTGTTTTGGATGTGTGACTTGGTCGCCCTTACACAGTCAATCAATCAATCAATCATTTATTTGACTCAGGCCGAGGCCCATAGAAACAGACAAAGCAGCACAGACAGACAGAAAACATAAAAAGAACCAAACTAACCCAAACTAAACTAAGAAGCTGTACAATATAAAAGCACAATTAAAAACACAGCTGTAGCTAACAAATACGTGACACCAGTATATTGGGACATTTGCACCAAGTACGCCGGAAAATAATACGACTGTTGTGTAGAAGAGTATCAAAACTTGAACTACCAGTAGGAAACCACGTATGCCGAGTCGAATGGTAACGTGACGTTGAACACAGTAGTGTAAACTGATAAGTTTTTTATATTTAATATTTGCTGTTTTATTAGCAAATTTAACTATGAGTTAAAAGCAATAATGTGACCCAACCCAATCATACGACTCGCGGTGTGTGACTTCCTATGGATGGTCTATTGTGACCATGCGTCTATCTTGCACCGTTAGGAAAATATAAAGCCTCAAGCTTGCATTTGCCCATGTTAAAAGCCAAAAGTTCACTGCGCATGCGCCGTGTCACGTGACCTGTAGGCAGTGGGCCAAAATAACCGCATATTTGGAATTCCCGAAACCACATTGCCTATTTACTATGTCACTTTGATGGGGCTACGATGACGATTAAGAGTAGTTTGTAGATGAGCATCTCCATTGTTAAGCATTTTCAGTCGTAATTTTACAAAGTTCGAAAATAGGCCTAAAATTTGCGGTTTTGGGGATTAAAAGAGGAAATATGAAAGATGAATGTTGAGACTCAATGGGAAATCAATCCCCGTCGAAACATGTCATCCAGTGCAAAAAATGCGGCGATACTTCCAAAAATGTGTTCTCCAGAGCTTGACAAGAAAAGTAAAAAAGGAAAGAAAAATACCTAAATTGAAAATACCTAATTGAACATCATATTTCACCCCTTTGCCGCGCCGACCCTGCCTATTTGTGCCATTTTTGGCAAGTAGGGTCAGACCGCCCAGTGCCAAGTCAAATTTTAAGTCGATTGATTCAGGTGTTTGGAAGCTACGGGTGCCCAAAATCTGGGGTTTTCCATTGACTTTAATAGTCGCCCTTACAACAGTGTTACGCACTATCGTGATGTACTCACCACCCGGCTCGCCTCGATCGCCCTTCGGTCCAGGTAAACCAGGGGGTCCGGGCATTCCTCTCGGCCCTCGTATTAGTTGCGCTACAACAACATCCACGATATATACATCGGGCTTTAGTTATACACTGTGTCTCAAAAAACATCCCATACATTTTCGACTGTAACTTCTAAAAAAATTTAATCGATTTTGACAATTTTTGGTACGAACATTTCTGACACAACTTGCCATCAAATGACCATTCAGTTTCCCACCTCACCCAGCGTTTGTTTTTGCACTACCTTGGGAAAACACAACTAGCAAAATATCACTTTTTTACCCTATGCGATATGATTGCTTAATTAACATAACGCGTAAAAACATTTTGTTCGCATTTCTGACATTTTGGCTGACATTTTATCCAGTTGTCCATTTTTCAACTGCCTCCAGTAAAATTGCTTGAAGCGTTTGTTAACTATGCGAACACAGGCAAGGAGACGCTTTCTCCATTCATTGATAGCAGTATCGATTAAGTTTTGCTCCAGACTAATCCAGGCTGTACCAGTCGCTTCTTGACTTTACAAACATTCCGAAACTTCACTGCTGCATGACCGTCAAACCTTGTAATAAACTGGCTGTTGGGGTTCACAGATTAGAATAGATGGAATTTATCGACGTTTTTCCATTCACTTAAACACGTATTATGCTTGGTCCCCAGGTAGTGCAAAAGCAGACGTTGGGTGAGGTAAAAACTAAAACACTTATTTAGTAGCCAGTTGTGTTAGAAATGTTTTTGCCAAAAATTATTAAAATTTGTTAATCTTTCTTCAAGTTACGATCGATAATGTAGGGATGTTTTTTTCAGGTTTTCTGTTTATCTTAACACATATTTTGCTTGATCTGCTTTCCCTTGGTAGTGCAAAAGCATACATTGGGTGAGGCGGGAAACTAAATAGTCGCTTGATGGCAATTTGTGTCAGAAATATTCGTATTAAACATTATCAAAATCTGATAATTGGTTTTCAAGTTACAATCAAAAATGTTGGAGATATTTTTTTGAGACACAGTGTAGTTATACTGCAGTTACGAGTGGCAGTGGCCAGCGTTGATGAACGTTTGTTTTTCTGTTAGCCCGCCTTTTTTAATGTATTGTGATACAACTGCGTGCATGTTTTGGCAAACTAACATTTTTATTCTTTTTCTTCTTCTCGTCCTCTTCTAAAAAACTGAAACTACCGACGAACTGTAAACATATCGGGTGGTTTAATAAGTAAGCCAGTAAAGCCACTGAGTTTTCTGTTGTCACATTTTGTCAAGTAGGCCTAGTGCCGTCAACAGTGGTTGTCGAAATTTTTTGACTGACACACTTAGCTAAAAATGAGCAATAGAATAAAACAAAATGCAATACAATCTTGAATGAAAAACGCCTGTGGCACTACAGTCAGTTAATAGTTAACTGATGTGAAAAAGAGCAGAAGAACAAGTGAGTCTTACGGTTAGTAAAATATGTTTCATTTAATTCATTTCAATTTGATTATTCTGTGAATAGCTCATCAGTTGTGTTAAAGTTACTTTTTTGTATTAGAGTTGTCCTCCAGAAAGTACATTACTAAGCTTCGGCGATTTTATCCGGCTTAAAAAAATAAAAATAAATAAAACGTGGAAAACCGAGGAGGTACAACACTAAAAGTAAGTATTGCAAATTATCAACCGGCATGAAAGGTAAGCGACGTACCTGTATCGGCATGGATGAGCTGTCCAGGTGGACCTTCAATACCTCGGTCCCCCTTTTCACCCTTAGCTCCAGTGACTCCATGTCGACCACGTTTACCACGTCGACCTCTGTGACCATTCGTCCCGTTCACTCCTACACGCGACACATTCATTCGCGCTGTTCTAGCAGTTCTGATTTAATAAGACTATTAATACGTCACCTGAAAGTTTAGAGTTGTGTCACTGGGTAGCGTTTAAGCAAACATGAATAATAATCAAAATGAATGAACTAAATTATAAGTAAATGAGTAAGTAGGGCCTACGTAAATAAGTAAGTAAGAGAATAAATAAACAAACGATCAAACGAACGAGCAGACCAACAAATACACAAAGGAACACGCAAATAAACAACTAAATAAAATTAACACGTTTAACTAAAATAAATTATATAAATCATCAAATAAATAAACAACAATAAGCGTACCGTCATTGCCGGATAAACCTTCGACTCCAGGAGGGCCGATGTCACCCTTATCACCTTTTTCACCGCGCGCACCTTTCATTCCAACCTCCCCCTTGATTCCCACTGCTCCACGATCACCCTTCACGCCTGGTAAACCACGAGAACCAAGTACACCAGGCTCACCAGCTGGACCGCGCTCTCCCGGCGGACCTTGGCACAAGCGCATGTACATCTTTATTATGTGCAATATACTAGCAGTAGCGAAAAAAATAAACACATTTTATTAATGGTAAGAAAAACACAACGAATTCAGTAAAATTCATTTAAGTATAGTTGAAATAAAGGTGGTAAAATATAAGATAAACAACTTTATAGCCAAGATAAATAACATGTACACCCTGATAATTGAACAACTGAAAAATGAAAGACTGCATGTTATACTGGACTAAACATGTAGACGCTCATGATAACTATTAGATGAGTCTTTTTTCTGCAGAATCCAAAAAAAATTACTTACGCTCATAGTTCAGCTAGTAATCCACTTGTAAGAACCATAAGTGTTACAAAAACCTATAAAAATAACTGTTACACACATATGCAAAGTTTCATGATAAGCGTGCATGAGACTCGGTAACACAAGCAGTCATAAAGACGAAGCGTATTGCATACCCTGACTGCCTGGAATAGGCGGAGGACAATTTTCTGTCATTGCCAAACAGTATTCTTTTACTGCCGACATCTACAACATCAGATAAGTGAAATTTCAGCACAACGATCTAATACGTAATTTATTGCTTTCTGCTGCAATTTCAGCAGCAAATATGATAATAAAAATGATCATAACAACCTTCGTTGGTCGTTAGTCGTTGTTCGGTCGTCGGTCCGCAATATAATACTGCACTCAGCGTGTTCGGAGTCAAAAAGGAAGGGCTTTGAAGTTTTTCCCCATTATCTTCGAAATAAAAGAGAGTAAATGAACGAAATTTGGTGCACTTAAAGCACCTATTAAGGCCTACAATATGGTAAAAAAAATTGCGCCAATCGGTTAATAAATATGCGGATATCAATTTTTAAAACAAAAAAAATTAGCGCTTCCTGGCGGGGAAAATAAAAATAGTTCACAGACGAAATTTGGCAGAGTTAAAGAGCCAGAAAAAAATTGCGTTGATATTGTCAAAAATAAGCAAGAAATTAAAAGTCAAAGAAATTCGATTAGCGCCCCCTAGCGGCCAAACCGTTATTGCAAATCTGGCTTAAAGCCAAGAATTTTTAGAGAGGCGTAATGTTTACAATTCCCACAAATTTGTTGACAGTCGGCCTTCAAATGGCTGAGAAAACTTGTGGGGAGTGAATTATACATAATTGGAAAATTTTGGCGCTGAGCCAAAAACTGGATGTAAAAATTGGGATTTAACCCCCGCATGACGTATAAAAACTATTCCCTGATAACCTGGTGCACGAAACAAATTGGTAAATCCCATAAGTTCCAAAAGCTGACGTCAACTTTTTTGACCCCCAAAATTCGAAAAAATTACTTAACATTTTCCCCCTTGTTTCTCGTTCAATTGAGGGGGCTGAAATTTTGCAAGAACATGTCTCCCTCGGAGGCCCGTTAAAGAAAAAAATTAAGCCCCCTAGTTCCCCTAATGGGGGAGATATAAGGGGTTAAAGAGAAATTTTTCCCTCACTCCCTAAAAATCCCTTCGACGTATTCACCCAAAATTTGTCCGTGGGTAGCCCTCGATGCCCCCTACAAATGTTTAAAATCTGGTGCACGTAGCATTAGCAGATTTTCGGTTAGACAAAAATGTGGGTTGAGCAAATGCCCAAATACAGCCTCCAGAAAATCCTAGAAAGCGGAGTCGGCTGACACTCCTTCACGCTGATGTCATAGGCCTATATTTCTCGTCACCTACGCAACGTGGTTCACCAGAAGTAGAAAATTATTAGTAAACGTACGTATAAGCTACTGTCTCTTCTACACACTATTGGAAAATTCTACCCTGTCTCACTAAATCGTTACTATGAAATTATTAACAAACTTTGACAAAAAATAAATATGAAATGGCTTTCTATTGTTGCTTTCTTGCATGCCCAGAAAAGATGATACTGGCTAGGTTATTCAACTTATTCAGCTCTTCATTGGTTTCGACATAGGTAAGACAGTTTTGGAAATGCAATAATGCAAATTGCAATGTCTACTATACTAATCTGTGCATTTTCAGCGCAGCAGGCAGCGAAGCAGTGTCAATCAGTCAGAGCTACTAGGTGTTCCTGGTATTACGACGAATGCAGCCACCGCGTATAAACGTAGATGCGACTGCGCTGCTCTGGCTGCTGTTGTATGCGTTAAATCGATCAGTCACATTAAATGCAATCCATGCGTAGTAGCAACGATCCTAGGCATCATATGCTGCGTATGTAAACATGTCTGCTGCATCGTATCTGCTGAACAGATTCGGCTTTAGTGGTTCCACACTAAAGGCTTACTCCTATAATTATTCTCCGCTGATATGGCAGCAACAAAAAACAGCATGCATAAAGCCATAGGCCTACACCAATGTATATTTTACACACCCCCCCCCTGAGCGTCACCCCACCACTTACCACTTACTGCTAACCGTATAATAATAATGGCATAATAAATTGAATAAAAACGCCACAGGAACAAAGGGTAACAACGTTTCGAAATAATAACAGTAAGACAAAAGCTGTTAGTTTTATTATCCCTACACAAAAAAGTTAATTTTTTTGGTCATCACTGTCATCATCATCGTCGTAACACGATATATGCATGTAGTGTTAGCGTTACACTGTCGTTCGCCGTCGGCAGTGCGCTGCTAAATATTGGAATCAAATTACAATAGTTATGGGAAATAATTCGTAGTTGTCTCCGGATGGTACGACATCGATAAGCCTACTGAGCCAAATTGACATTCCAGCAATGCGCTCAGCATGTATCCTCCATCCGGCGTGGCTCGCGATTTATCACTGCACCTTTTTAGTTATACAGATTGCAGTGGCTGTTTTAGGTCTGGGCCGGGGAACACAGCCCCCTCCCAATATTGCTCCAGCCTCCCCCCTAATTCCGTGGCCACCCATGATTTTTTTGCAAAAATAACACAAATATCTGATTTCTTTGCGTTACCAAATTTTAGAAAAGTGGGCAAATTTGCAGCTTCCAGTGAATGCCCAAAAACCAAAATAGGCTTCGCTCCCTGACCCCCTCACCAGAACCCCGCTGGGGCTTTCGCTCTCAGACCCCTTTATAGGCTTGCGCTACCGCGCTCGCCATGTGGCCGTGCCCCCTGAAGAAACTGAGAGCTAGGCAACCGCCACTGACAGGGTGCGGCAAAAAAGTATCCCTTAGAGTTGTCTGCCATTTTCCGAGCAACCGCTTGAAGTTATAACGCGAAACTTTATACATTTATTACAGTGTAGCTTCACAGAAATCTGCCTTGTCTTTGCAGATATCTGAAATGTCAAATAACACTGCAGAATGCAAAAAGTTTTCAAATAGGCCTACAGCTAAAGGTAAAGGCATTAGGCAAAGTTCAGTACTTGCTATAGCGCTTCTTAAATGAAACGAACTCGTGACCAGAAGCGCTTTGACAATCTCGGAAGTGACAACTGATAGGCATGAGCTAATGATACCGCAGCGCGCTATGCGGCCATCCTTGGCCCTCGTAAACAAACAATTAAACCCGCGGTTTGCAATTAGCAAACATACCACCGCCCCAATCAGCCACACTAGGCCTTCGCAAGCCCTTAAGCTACTACTCATCTCCCGTCCCACGGAGAGTAAGAGGCTGAGTTGGCCTAAGCACATAGTAGGTTAGCAACTTGCTCAAGGTTGCTTGCAATTGACGGCAGTGAGAATCGAACCGCAACCTGAAAGTTACGAGTCGACACCAACCACCAGACCACTTGCACCTACACAGGCAAGTAGATGTAGACAACTTGCCCATAGTTGTTACTTGCTAGTGCACAGGCTGGGAATTGAAGCGTGGACCTTTCGGTCTCGTATCCAGTGCCCTAACCGCTGAGGCACCAAGCCACCTAGTTAGGCCTAATATTAGTCGAAACTGTTCAACCATTTAAATCAGATGTTTAAAGTGGCCCCCTTTTCTCGTAGATATGGTTTCTCTTGCGATCTGTAGGCCTATGTTCCCGGAACCTTTTCTTAACTCGTGCAACGTCGACCACTGCTGCGTTTGCGCTCCGCAGCGTTTCACAAAAGTAAAAGATCATTTTTGCTCGGAACTTCAATTTTTTATCTATTTTTTCAACTCTGAGCTTTTCGATAAAACTTCGTAATTCTTTGGACAATATTTTTGCACAGTTACTTAACTTACTTATCTATAGGGCCTAAGTATTTACGACGTTACTGATGACAACAGTCGTGCTAGAAACGCAGATCTATGAGAGCAGTTTGAAAAAGTAAAAAAAAGTATCAAAAAAGCAAAGAATTCTCATAACATTTTGCGATGTAAGTGTGCGTAAAATTCAATTTGATTCCGTGCTGGCTCGTCGTTGGTGCTATTTCAGATACTTTAGAGGGGCCGCTTCATTGTGGTGGACACACTGTATTGTTCGCGCCTACAGACAGGGAAAGCCGCGATGCAGCTAGCATAGCCAACATGTACAATGTACATGCCGCATCAGCACAGTTTTGTCAGCTTCTTTATATTACTGACAAAGTGAAACGTTAATGTAGTATAATTTGTGTATCAATCTACTCACCGGCACGCGAGAATACGTTCCCATCCAAATGCCGGGATATTGGCTGTCGCGATCGGTGACTTCACCCGAGCCTCCATCATCATCGTCGTATTCGTTATCCCCGCGACTCTCCGAAGTAGCGTTACGATTAGCAGCGGATTCGTTGAACGCATCGTCTCGCTTTGACCGACTACGTCCGGGACTCGAAGCTTCACGACGGAGACCTGAACCAACGGATTGCAAAGAGTAGACGGCTTTCAGCTGGTCAACGTCCGCTCGCAGCTGCTGGACCTGACATCTCAGACTGAAATACGCGCAGCCGAACAACAACACGAGCGACAGGAACGTCGCGAAACCGATCGTCAGCAACAAGACGTTGCGCGTCACACGAGGAGTTTTATCAGAAGTCTTAACGTTGAGTTCTTCGTCGTTATTCGCAGTCGACACCATCTTGCTGGCATGCCGTGCAATAGTGGCCGCATCTCAAAGGAACTAAGCGTCTGCGGAATGAGAAACAGCTGCCTGGCTCGCTCGCTCGCTCGGTTACGCACTGTTTATAGGTCTATGTAGCAGCCTTCCGCAGTACCGCTAACGCTCACGAGTGTCTTTTGAGATTTTATGATGTGCAAACTTAAGCTCAAACATTACAGCCGCATTCGTTGAATGTTGAACAGCCGGTTTCTATCAGTGGCGCAAACAGAGGCTGTGGGAGGCGACCCCCCAACTCCGAACTTTCGTTGTAAATACTTTATGCAGTAAAACCATATAAATTTAGTACCCGCTACATGCATTCTAAAGGAGCGTAAGAAGCGACAGAACTGAAAGGAACTTAAACGAAAACAGCTGAGCGGGACTTTTATTTCAGTTCCAATTAGGCATAGCATAGTCAGAAATTGCAGCTGGGAGGAACAGTTTGAGGCCCGATTGCCCGAAAGCCGAAAATCGAGTCCAAAGGCCAAGAGCGGGATCGGGATTCTTTGTAAAGACTCTCGTCTGAGTTCAGTCAACATACTCGTCCTCCTGCGGTCGCGCTTGACAAACCGTGCCGCTCGCCGTTGTACCATATCAAGTGAATTTATTTGCTCAGTGGTGTAAGGGTCCCAAAGAACAAGCAACATATTTAGCTTATATTAATTTTGGCCACATAATTCTCATTCAAAGCGCGCACTATTCAAGCAAAAAATCTTGCGCAAACATGTCTTATAATTAGTAACTTGAATGTCCAACCTCCACTAACACACAAGCCTATCGTGCACGTTATTTTAGCATATAGGCCTATAAATTCTGCAAGGTTGAATAGGCCTAGGCCTATAGAAGAAAAACTAAGCTTATTTTATGAATACCATATATTAAAATGGCACAATGACCGGTCAAATTTGATCACCGGTCAAACGCGCCCGGTCACGACCGGTCAAACATCCGTGGTTGTGATGGCCGTATGTTTGACCGGTCAAATATCCAGCCCTGTGAGAGCCGGATATCTGACCGGTCACCGCCTTGAACAGCCTTAGCCTCTACTATTACAATGTGCATCATCTTTAGCTTTACTCTTGCTGTCTGAAAATATGTGTTTAAAAAGCTCATCTATGACAACCGATCCCAAGGGTTCCGCTAGCATCTGCCAAGGGTTCCGCAGCTGGGCAGTAAAATTGACCTAGCTTGCGAAATCACACCAGACACTGTAGCAGAAATACTCAGCATCAATTTTTTTTGCTTGAAATTGCGTTTATACGCGTTTTTTGCATAGATTTACTGTGTTGAATCATTTTTGTTGTTAGTAAAATTTGAGCATATTTGCATTTTAGGCCTATATTATAACGTAAGCTTCCTACGCACGACATTATTCAACTCCAAGGCATTATCGGAAATGAAGAAGAAAACAAAAACGTATTGATTAGGCTTATGTTTACAAAATCGTTCGACCATTTCTTTAGTTAATTCAATTTAAAGAAAAACTCAGCTAAAGAAAATTTAAAAAAAGCGTAGGTCTGTCTTTTCCGAGGGCGTCCAAGTGATAAATTTTCTATGTTGGTGGCGGGGATAATAATAATAAACGGCCGTCGACGACCCCCTCGCCCGTCGTGTTTGGTTAAACACAACAGCATACTGAAGCTGCCTACTAATGCGGTCAAATTTTATATTGGTCATCTTTGTCTGCTTTGTCGTCTTCATGACGGTTCTGCCCTCAGTGCCCTGCTAGGGAAATGAGTCCGTAGACACCATGTAGCTTCATCCTCGCATACGTCGCTGGACTCACGGATCAATGCATTGGATTCCGTGACTGACCTTTACGATTGTGTAGGGTTCCGCGGCAGCAAAAAAGTTGAAAAACACTAACCAGGCCTACGCAATATATATGTTAAAATGCAATGCAAAATTCGCATTTTGTTTCTCACTTCACATTGGATAGATTTCACGCTTTCGCATTTCGTAATTGGCGCTTTACCCATGTATGAATGTCCCCGTTTTCACTGTCGAGCTTGCTGATGAAAAATTATTTCAGTGAACAATAATCACAGGCACTAAGTTATAGCTTACTAACAGTCCTCCACAGTCAAAACCATACAGCTTTAAATTCAAGAATAAAACAGAGGTCTAGGAGGCTTATCTAGGCGTTGCTAAAGCTTCAAAGTTCGAGACGGCTTTGGTATTGCAAAACTTCCGCTGAAGAACAAAAAAACAACAGACGGCACAGTCTGCAACTGCAACTTAAATGAGTGAAAGTTATTTGTTGACTGTGTACATAGAAATTTCATACAAGGCTTTAGAGGCCTAGCTACTGAATGACAAACACGGTGAAAACAACTCTTGACAGCTTTCTCGTTGATATTAACGACAGCAATAACGCAAAGACTCGAAGTATAACAATAAAATAATGATCACAGACGCGTCATTGTGCGGTCGTTCTAACAGACCGTACTACAGGGCTCTGTCCACCTCAATTCTGTCTGTCCCATATGACAACTAACATCTGGAAACCAACTGGAAAACTAACTAAAAGTGCAGAATAAACAAAATGAGTGTCAAAGCTCTTCAGGGCGAGAGTAACGGGTGTGCAGTGTGCCAATTTTCAGTTCAAAAGGCACAATACATGATTAGGGCCATGTGTATAGTTGGTGTAGCATAGTGGTTAGAACGTTAGTTCTGGCTGGCAAACTTTCCCTATCCTGCACTAGACTGATGGATGGCTGTTTGACCACTTTGTGGGTAAAGCGTCCGCTATCAGTCAACCAACAAGGCCAACTCAGCTTGCCATCCCTCCGGGGTCAGTTAAATGAATAGTAACTCATTTATATATGGGTTACAGAAGGTGGGGACATTAGTACAGCTGACTGGGGCTGCCTGGCCAGCCACTGCGCCAGCCTGTGTCTGCAGGCTGCACGCAGTGGCTGGGCGGCCGGCGGCTCTGGTCAGTGACAAAAGCGCATTAGAGGCATGTACGCGCGACGATGCGTTATACAAATCTGCACCTTTAACCTTTATGCGGACGGCCGCACAATATGTCAGTACTGGGCCGACATACTTTCTAGTTTCAAATAGGCCTAACTGGTACTATCATCCAGTGGAATGTCGACAAACAGCATGACTGATCTAAGCTATTCGCTCATAGAAGAGAATGTAGGCTTGGCAGTGCAGGACCTGGGTGAGTTTGACCTGCGAAACGCTCGCGTCACTGATGTGAAACCAGCGTCCATCGGATGACGGCAGACTCGAGCTACCCAGCTGGCATGGAACTTCATCAGACAATAACTCACTGGTCGACCCAATCACATCACTCTGCAGCTGACGGAGCTTAAAGGACGAACAGAGAGTGCGTAACTTTGCTACGAGATGGCTGACAGACATCTGGCTAGGTGACAGAGTCTGTATAAACTCCAGTGGACATTGGGAAGCAGTGGCTGTTGTTGTAGTGTCTGATGACCGAAGCCTCACGTATGCCGTGTAGTGGCCGCCGCGCAGGGTACCCGAGTGTTCAACCACTCCGTACAGCGAATAAAGTAACTGAGGACTGTTGCTATCCACAGCACACCGCATGCCCTGTAACACCACCAGCAGCAGCAGTAATAAGTACATACGTGAGAATTAACAATAAGTCACGTGACAAATTGTTATAAATATTTAGTGATCAACGAAATTTTAATTGTTAAAAATTTGATAAAAAAATCATTTATAATGCAGCTGTAATGACATCAAGAAAAGCATCTACAATCATTTCAATCACCTGTTTTTCCAGAAGAAAATCAACATTTTAGTCAGTTTTTTATCCACCGTGTATAATATTGTATTGCACATGCTAAATTTTTAACATGATGTAACTAATTTAGCAGCATTCACTACTGAAAGAGTAAAGCTTACACGCTTACTTAAATGTCCAACTTTCACCAACACACAAGCCTACCAAGCACACTAGTTTTCCCACATTTACTCTATGCAAAATCACGCAGTATAGAGCGAGACATCAAGACGTTGCCGTTTCGGCGCCGCCATTTAGGCGCCGCCATTTAGGCGCTCACCATTTGGGCGACATGGGGACACTTGGGCGATGCCGTTTGGATGCTAAACTGTGATACTGCCGTTAACAGGATATGAAAGTTTTGCCCGAGATTGGGCATAAATTATGCAAAATATACCCAAAATTGTGGCGCCCAAATGTCGAGTACCCTATATAGTAAAGCATAAAAAAGCCGCTGTTCCGTACCTCAGCGAGTTTGCTGCAGTAAGGCGTCAGGTCGAGCAACTCGGTGAACTCAACATGTCGACTCAGTTTACGTAGACTCAGGCCGACCTGCTCGAAGCGCTTCAGATGCAGTGTCAGTACAGCCGGCGGCGCATATATCAACATCTGCTTCGTAGCACATCGCTTTATACCTCCAGCATACAGACACAGATACGATCCACAACTCGCTGAAGACTGCAAATGACACGTCTATTCATCGGCAACACAGAGAGAAATGAACAAATGAAAAAGTGCATAAAAATATGAAAAACAAATAAACAAGGAAATACATACAAAGAAATAAAATAAACAATGACATCTAGCAACAAACAGACAGACCATCATCATCATCCTCTAAAGGCAGCAGTGGTTGCGAAACGTCAACAGTAACAAAGAATTGTTAATTTGATGAGTTTATTTACAGCTTAATGGACGTGATCATTAGGCATGACCAAAAAACCAAGATTTGGTAACAACTGCTACAGTTAATATGGTACGTGCACTAAGCTATCATGAAACTATTATTAAATCTGACATGACCCTGCCTGGGCTAAACGTTTTGTACAACGGAGGTTGCTAACAGTGTGATACAAGGAAACAAATGCAACAGACAATGCAACAGTCACACAGCTATGAACAAAACGTCTCACAGTGTTAAGTTCTTGTAATAAAAATATGCCACACATCTAAACGACAGTTGTTCTATTACCATTTATTTATTTACTTTTGAAGATTGTGTTTAAGGTTGAGATTCTTCATATTATCCAGCTACTACAGCATGTCCGGAAAAAAATAACCAGATTCAGATTCGTTCAGCTTTGACATTTCTATTATACAATGTCTAGGGAGTTATTTTTTTCCAAACACAGTGCAGTTTCAAACATGACACCTACCTGTGCCGCTAGTTTTTGAAGACGATGACGATGCCAGGTGATCGCCTCTGCTGTCTGCCGTGGCATTGTTGTTGTCATCACTAGCACCGCAAGCCTCAACGTCACCGTTGCAAGCAGCAGCAGCAGCAGCACGACTGCACGTCTCACACGTTATCATGTTGGCACCAGACAGCGTCTCTCGGTCGGTGAACCGAGCCAGACACGCCTCCACCGACATTGTTGACCCCACCGGGGACCCCCGACGATGTGCCGACTGGACGTCCATTGCTGCCAGCATAGCCTCACAACGCTCTTCTGCCGTTATTATATCATCTTTACATGCCCCTGACACTAGCTCTTGATTGTCAACCTCTTCGACTTTGAGGGACATGTTGCTGCTAATCTGACCATTCGGACTGCACTCACTGCTGATCAAACCATTAGCTAACAATGTGGCTGTCGTTCCACCATTGGCACTGTTGTACAGCTGCTGATGATCGCCATTATGAGTGACGGATACAGAGTCTGCATCTTGTTTTCCCTCATTTCTGTCTTGATTGTGACAACGTTTGGCTTCATCAACAGTCACATAGCTAATAGATTCGGCTGCTGATTCCACAGTTCCACCGTTCATGGACATTTCCCGCAGCATCTCTGTCAATGCACAGTCAGCGTCCTGTTTTCCCTTCTCTCTAACTTCATCACGGTGACTGGTTTCAAACGCTGACGCCACATCACTCATATGATTACTGACGGCAGCTGATGACGAGTCCAGAGTCAGCACAGATATGCAGCCACTGATAGCAGAGACTTCATCTTCAACTCCATTGTCTTCATCATTATCACCATTAATGATAACTTCACCATCTTCATTAATGTTATTATCATCGTCACCTATATCATCGTCAGCAATAACCGAACCGTTGTCGTGTCTTATATCTGTAACGACAGCATCAACATCTGACGCTTCAGCTGTGTTGGGGTCAGCTGAAACGTTAGCGACTCTATTATCAGCTTGATCCATTCTATCACAAGCTAAGTCTGCATCATCACAATCTTGATCCGTGCCATTTGCAATAACCACGTCCTTGATGCAGTCTTTGTCTGTAGCGACAACACTGATATCCAATGTTTCGGTACCGCTGAAATTACTTGGACCATTAGCGACTCTTCCACTAGAGTGATTCATTCTATCACAAGCTTCAACTTCTGCATCCTCACTGTAACTGTTGCACTGTTGTTCTGTGGATACAGAGCCTGAGTTCACAGTTTCAGTGCCGGCATCAGGTGCACTTTCTGCATCTTCCGACATGATTTCCAACCTGCTCAATCCGTCAGTAATTTCATCGGCTGCCACCTCGCTGACAACAGCCAGCTCGCATGACAAAGATGCATTGCTACGTTGGTCACCAATCTATCACACACGCATCAACGTATCACTCAACTGACACCATCATTAAACGGTATAACACAAACAGTGCATAAAACTAGAAAAGACAACAATCAACAAAAATTAAACAGTAAATTGTTCAAAAATTAAAAATTAATTAATCATCAATTCCGATTAAAACTAACACTGGTTACTGTCCAAGAACAACACATGATTTAATGAACTTTATATAAGTTATTCAGCTAATAGCAGTCACAAATGCACTGAGACAACAACAGATCTGTACTATCAGCAGCAGGCCTGAAGTGTGTGATTTATCCAATCACCTTAACCAGAAAAAGTGATTATCACTTCCGGAAAATGTGATTATCATTTCACAAATGCTTGTCAATTTTATCTACTTCATAATGCACGATTAGTGAAGTGCCTTTGATCGAAAATTTTTAGTGAGTAATCGATTGCATGATTAGGCATTAATTTCCACCGTTCTGAATAAAACTGTCCCAAGACTAGACAACACTGAAACTGTTCATACTTACAAAGAGCAATGCATTTCTTGGCTGTCTAGAGAATCAGCTGAGAACAATTCCCAGATGCAAGTATTGAATTTCTTCATTTATGGTTAACATTTTAAAAAGCCAAATTTAGTGCTTTTCTTATGAACTACCAGTCACCAATCTGTTTAATCTGGACACAATGTACGTTAGCTTCACTAAAACAATAGTCAAGCGCATACATACGTTGTCACAGACAGTCTTTGTCAATGGCTTAACATCCGCATTATCATTATAATCTTCAACACCAGCGCCAGCTGTACAAGTCTTTAATGCATCTCTCTGCTTTTGCTGTCAATAACCAAATATGTATTGTAAATACACGGTGATTCATAATTGTGGGAACCCTTGCTTTTTATTGAATAACTCTGTAAAACACTGGCCAATTTTGGTAATTTTCAGCATGCAACATTATGAAGAAACTTGACATAAATGACTGTAGTTTAGCCCACCTCACCTTAATACTGTCGCTACACTACCTTGTGAAATACAGAACTCATAGTTTGGCCATTTACAACAGTGAATTCATACTCTGTGGCATATGCGTCAGCTCAGAAAATTATCAAAATTGGCCAATGTTTCACAGAGTTATTCAATAAAAAACAAGGGTTCCCGTAATTATGAATCACCATGTATATGCATACACACACTGCTAAAAGCGTATCATGGTAAACATTGCTAAATTAACTGCACTTAGAACTCCTTCACTATTCCGACACTGTTAGAATGTCATGTAGCCTGCAGAAACCTATGCAATAAGGTAATCCTTCTGACATTAGTAGACTGATAAAACAAAAACCGTTAACATTCTCTAATCAAAGTTGCCGGAAATTATTTACTACTAATTATAAGGCTAAGATAATTACATTAGTCTGATGTTTATTGCAGTTTTGCATACTAAAAATGAAAAAAAAGATAGAAATGGCGTAATGTAATGTAACAACGTTCATAACAACTTATAAAAGTTCCCTTATGATGACTGGCCTTATCTGCATTAATTCCACAAAGTGGGCTGGCCAAACAAATACCGAGTGCATTTGAGTGTAATGTAACAAGAATGCGAAGGTACAATAGTAGCAGCAATTGAGAAAATTAGGAAGCTAATAAAGATCGATAAACTTTGCATTAATATAGGAACCTAGCTAACCTAACCTGTAGCTAGTTCAA
>Ga0209671_1001406_pt1 | contig 20015 bp, 11 predicted proteins | sample WorMetHERISLAND2_2_FD_187401 | JGI IMG/M metagenome (GOLD analysis project Ga0209671, IMG submission 187401) | Marine gutless worms symbiont microbial communities from Max Planck institute for Marine Microbiology, Germany - Olavius geniculatus... | ecosystem: Host-associated > Annelida >...
AGCTATATACCCCGGGTCCCGCGACGTTTGGAGCCCTGCCGTCGCTCAGAAATATAAAGTACACAAAAATGCACCATTTTCAAAAAAAAATTTTCTTCCCAGAGGGCCCCCGCGAGAATGTTTCCCCAGACCTCACTGTGGCTCTCGATGGGCCTGGTTAGGCCTATAAAGTACAGAGAAGAATGGCAACTTGAAAAAATGGCAACGGTAAAATGGCTAATAAACGATGTCTTGAACTGAACGTAGAATAAGTCGAACGTGCAACATAGTTGCAAAATGCCATTTACAGTTTTTCTGTTTCCTTTATTACTGTTGCCGTTTTTACCGATGTTGTCATTTTCCGTTGCCCTTTTTACCGTTGCCGTTATTACCATTGCCGTTTTTTCCGCGAATCGTTTCGCCATTGGCCTTTTTAATTATTGGTCTGTTTACATATTTTATATCTGCAGTTATTTCTCATGATAGCAAAATTCAGATGCTCATGTTTTCATTCGTTGATATGTATGTCTCTGAGAGGTGTGGTTGTTTGTTAGAAAGACCCGTGGTCTTGAGAAACTGTGGAAATGTAGCTGATTACAGAGAAACAGATGTACTAGTTTCAGACTGTAGTGGTAGTATGCAGAGTTGAGATTGCGGAGAGTGGTTGTGGTAGACCCCTAAGCTGCCGACTTAGCCGCCGCGCTGTGATTTTGCTAAGCCGCTGGCGTTGCGAAAATCGCGGCTAGCCAAGAAAAATTTGTTAATATCAGTTTGTGTGAAGACTAAAAGAATCACAGTGTCGTAGAAATAACGTTCTGTAATGTAACTTTCCATACAATCAGTCGCACAGTATTACAAATTATAATGCGCACAACACTTAACTACACACTGCATAATGTGTTGCAGAATATGCCGGTTACGCATTGCATGGATGTAAAAAAAAATTCGAGAAAAAAAATTTTTCAATGCTAAAAGTCCTCAAAGATGTGGCAGGAAAACTGTTCATAAACGTTGAATAAGAAACGTTAGCCTTAATTTGTTCAACCTCTTGCCTAATACCTAATGCTGTAGGCACAGTACAGCTGGAACTGGGAAGATAGAGAGAGAGAATTTAAAAGTTCTTCATAGAATTTTCGGTAAACGTTTTTTTAAATATAGAAAACGTTCACAAAACGAAAAAAAATTAAAAGCGCAAAAAACGTAGCAAAAGTGTAAAAAAACTGCACAAAATTGCAGAAACATAGCAAAAATCCTAAGCCACCGTGAAAATCGCGGTTATGCCAGGACCTTAGTCGCGAAAATGCTAAGCCGGCTGTGAAATTCACGGCTAGCCGGCTTAGGGGTCTAGGTTGTGGTATTTTATGTTTTTGATGTTATAACGTTTGTTCATTAGTTTATTGCACACTGTAGGTTTGTTTTCGGCTGAGTCAGTCAGTTGGTGCGTGTGTTTTGTCTACGAATGATTCACCAATCAACCTACAAGTTGCATGGAGCTCTTCGGTTAAAATAATATAATAATTGTAATAATATACTTTCTCTCTCTGCATTGAAACTTGCACCAACCATAATGATGGAGAGATTGTGTGTAAACAAACTAACATTGACTTTAAACGTCTGCTTGACATTTATGTTTGGCTGTCGAGATCGCAGTATTTATGTGCTAAATTATTTCAAGTTGTCTCACTAGGGCATTGCTTGGGTCTCTTATTACTGTGGAGTTGTTTATTTTATGCAGTAGTCTGTTGACGCACGTCTGTCCCTCGGTTTGTTACATTACGTCATTGCGTAACTTACACTGAACTCAGCTAGTCTGTTAATGTATAGTCAGTCAAATCTTGGTTTTATTATGTGTTTATTTAATGTCATGTTAATACCATCATTGTGTACTGTATGTACTGTATTGTGGACATGTGATTTCTAGCCAGTTGTTACCGTAGACTACAGTCAGTGGTTTAGCGTCATAACTGCTTGCACTAATGTAGAGCAGAGAATTTTGACCTATAACCCAAACCAGTTATTAAAGGCTCTGAAACAGCCCCCGCATCTGCACCATATGAACCTTGGGAGCAGTTGCTCCATCATGAAAGTCGAGGAAGTTTTACCAGCCTTTGGGAAAATGGGTTTTTGTAATTGAGGACCGAAATTATATCAACTCTTCCTAGCTTGCATTCAGATGCATTTTCAGGCCCAGAATGTCCCAAAATCTACCAGTGTTGAAGCTTAGAATTCTCCACAAACCCCAAGCTAGACTTAGAGGAATGACTACAGGAAAAGACATGGGAAAGGGATGAGAGAAAGGGAAGTGGGTGAGGGAAAGAGTAAAAAGGAGAGGAAGGGATGGTGGAACTTTCTCAAAGCTCCTGCTCTAAATCAGAAGAACTTTCAAGATTTATGTGGTTCTGGGAATTTTCAGTTGTCTTGTGTTTTTATCTTGTACATGTCGCGTGTTTGTTTTTGTTAAATAAAATGCACCACTCAGAATGTAAGAATTTTGTCGGCTTTCTTGGGCAGAAAAAATTGACCAGTAACCCTATGAAATGGTGAAAAATAACATAAATACTAGAAATCTGCCATAATTTTAACTCCAATAGGAATGCCTCTGTTGATAAAAAAGTTGTAAATTAATTTCTACTACAAAACTATTACAAGTTATATGGTGCTTTAGATAAATCAACAACAAGCTGTTTAACTAATTATAACCATAGATGATGAATTTGCACGTTACACGTCTGTGATCATCAGTTTTGAACGTGAATGTCATCTGAACGTGCAAAACTGGACATTCACGTTCAAAACTGGACGCTCGATCAAATCGAATGCTAAGTTTCGACTATAGGAAACTTACTATGGGCTATTATGTGGTCGACCTGATGGACGTGGAGAATAGAGCCGAGTGGAGAACCCGTGTGGCTGACCCCTCACCCGAGGGATTTAAACCAGCCTGAAGGAGAGAGCATTGTTTAACAGTGAACCTGGAGCATGCACATTAGAAAGAGCATTAGTTGTCTGTTAGTTGAAGATCAATAGTGTCAATAATTCATCATGAGTAACAAAATTTTTTTATAACTATAAAATTAACTGAATTCATGTTTGAGCATCACAGTGCAGCATGGTATTGCTGACACTGTTGTAAGGGCGATGAACGTTAAGTATAGGAAATGGCGTTTGGGGAGGGGGGTCCTGTAACTCCGAAACCCCTTAACTGATTTCCATAAAATTTGGCATCAGTGATCACATCGACCACCCGACCCCACATGCAAAATTTGGTTACAATCGGTTCAAAGGAGGCGTGGCTGCGTATGCACGAAATTCGCCGTTAGGCGTCTATTATTTTCCTTGTGCACGGCTACAGACCAGCCCGTTGGACTGACCGACGCCGCTAATGGCTCAAACGAAGCGTCCTGACGCCGGACACATTCCTTATGTTTTTGATTACATTTTTAAAAAATTTACCCCTTTTTATGCTCCAATTTTAAAACATTTTTCAACATTTGCATTACAGCCTATGGGGACTACTTCAAAGCGGCATAACTCGGTCCCCGTAAAAGATAATTGTGCACTGTGTTTACCTACCCCCTATTTTCGGGGTCGGGCAATCTAATGGTGCCATTTAAATTTACCTGCTAACGACCCCTATTGCCATAGCAGCCATTCAAAAGTTGCAAAATTTTGCATTACAGCCAATGGAGAGTTCAAAGCAGTATAAGTTGGTCCCCGTAAGAGATAATTGCGCGCTGTTTGCACCTACCCCCTTATTTTCGGCCCGGGCTTTCCGATGGTGTCATTTAAATTTCTCCCCTGCCGACCCCCATTGCCATGGCAACGAATTTTGGGACAAAACTGACTATAATTCAGCCCCTGTGAAAAATAATTGCACGCTGTTTGCACTTAACCCTATATTTTTGGGCCCGGGCTATCTGATGGTGTCATTTAAATTTGTTCCATGACGACTTCTGTTGCCATGGCAACTAACCGTTCTTATTCAAAGACAAAATTGGCTGCAGCAGACATTGTTACATCACACATAATTTTTTCCTTGCACCAACTTCCTTTACCCGCCCGGATGTATTCTGAAAACAGTAAATAAATTTATTGTCATAAAATCAAATACCAAAAATTTGGATAAAATTCGACTAAAAACAGCAAAAATCGGAGAAAAAAACTTCAACAGTTTACAAAGTAAAGTAAGGGCGATATGAGTCAAAACTCGAAAACAGCAAAAACGGTTTTGGAGCAATAGTATCACATGTTGAATTCCAGACTAGACCTTACAAGACTAGCCATTCTAAATACTTAAAATAAAAATACAAAAACAGAAGTCGCAAGCCGAAACAATGTAGTACACCAGTCCACGCAGACACCACGTATATTGCAGTGAATGCCAATGCCCATGGTAGAAAGACACGTCCAGGCATGTCTGATTTTCTGTCTGTCTGCGTGTGCGTGCAGTGGCGTGACGTCATAGTGACAATGACGTCAGTAGGCCAGCAGCAGATTATTCATTGCCTGTGATGTCACCAGCTGCAACGCTGGCAGCGTGCCAGTAACAGAAAATTATAGCTATACAATATATAGGCCGTTACTGTTAAGAAAGAATAAATTGAATTATTATTATCTCAACTTTTAAATTCACTGTGCGTTAAATTACATTGAGTAAAAACTTACATAACGGACGTAGGCCTACTCATTCTCACAAGCGGCTTTCACAGTTTACAATGCTATGTAAGAGCGATATGAGCCAACTCTCGAAAACGGCTTTCACTTAGCTTAGCTTGGCATCTAGTAAAAGTATCTACAACGAAATTTTGTTTAGGATATAGGCCTACAGTAATATTTTTCAAGTACTTATAATGGCTAGTCTTGCAAGGGCCAGTCTGGAATTCAACAGGCGATAATATTGCCCCAAAACCATTTTTGCTGTTTTCGAGTTTTGACTCGTATCATCCTTTGTAAACTGTTGAAGTTTTTTGCTCTGATTACAGGTTAAGTTGGGGTGCATAACTGCATATGCCTTCATACATAAAATTAAATGACAACCTGCTCTATTTCAGTAAATATACTTTTACAGGTATTTATCATTCATTTTTTTCAGCACAAAAAAATTAAAATAAATATGCAGCTTAGCCACAGTATATCAACGAAAAGCACACATTCAGCTGATGCAGAGATCAAACCTACAGAAAAGTTACCTATATTATAAGAAGCAATGCAACAAGCAGTTTCAACATAAAACAAGTGATGAGCCATAAGTAGTTGGCACAGAGACCTGTACAAATATCTGTTATATCAAGTTATTAATACTACAGATGTTAAGAAGAATGCAATGCAGAAAGGTGACAAAACTACCCAGCCCAGCCAGCTGTACAGTGTGCATTTAAGTTTGAGGTACACAAAAATTAGTCCAGTCAAAGGAGTCATAGACATGTATGCCAGCAGCCTTCATGTCGCTGACAGTTTTGTCGACCGGTGAAATGAGATCTATGCCAGATTCACATGTGCACCACGGCTGTCTGCGCCAACCATAAAACGTCATGTACTGTACAGATCAATGCAACAAATACCGGTACAGCAAATTTTTTTTTAAACGTTCATTATCTAAAGTAAAACAAAGAAAACTGTCAATACAGCAAACATTAATGTGACTACGACCAGTCGACCACTAGTGGAATGTATATTTTCTTAGGCTATATTCTTTAGGGCTAGTGTTTTCAACTGTTAAGTGCTGCTGTTGAGGACTAGGATGCGCTATACATTTTTATTCACTGATTGGAACTGGAACGCAAAACGTTCAAAGCAGGGGGTGAAACATCCAAGATGGGGAGAAAGATTCACATTTTTTGTAGAAGGAAAGCATACAGGCAAAGGGCAACATGCCCATGGAGCAAAACGTCTTGCATGCAAGATTTCCTAGCTAGGAGTGAAGGTGAAACGTCATACTGTTGAAACATCTTGATACCTGTGACATGCAGGCATGACAGCGACGTATGTAGTTCGACGCTCGTGCTGCACACAGATTCAAGTCGACGCAGATCTTCAGTCTGGGCTGCGACGTATTCTTGTCAAAGTAGTGTCGGTACAGATCCAGCGCCGAGACACGAATACAGCTTGTCAGCGTACAACCACCCAGTACCACAGTAGGAACTCCCGGCTCGCTGTCAACATTGGCAGTGGCTGGGCCTGCCAACTCATCAAACCACTGGGTTGATCCCGCGGCATGAAGAATACTGTTGCCTGGCTTGATAACCCGCTTTACGGTCCCTGCGCCACGTGCATCCAGAGCATCACTGATAGGTGGATACAGTGCAAAGTCTTGTACCGTCGGAAACAGGCACTGCGTCACTAGCAGGCGAACGTCGGTGGACAACTTTGGCAGGAGGGCGGCGACACGATCAAACGCCGAGTGCAGTGGCAGGACTTCGGCCGGGTCAACGCCGGACATCCAGTAGCCTCGAATGAACGACTGCTGACAGTCTATTAGAACAAGCACTGTACGGTGATTCCTGGCAGATGTCGCCACCGCTGCCGCAGAAGCAGCTGCTGCCATTCTGAGCTGTCCACGAGCCGACTGTCAGCTCTCTAAAATACACATATACAATGCATATACAGAAAATCAGCATATACTAGTAAATTTGTTTTTCATGCTCCAACATAAAGTATCTAATTATAGTATTTATAATATACTTATATATGAACAATGCCTAACATGTTAGGCATCAAAAACGCAGCTATTATGTACAGGGTGGGCCAAAAAAACTCGGACCTGTTTGAGCTTGATAACTCAGCGACAGTTACCCGTAAAAAGGCCTGTGATACGTCAAAAATTTTAGAATGTTGTAGGCAAAAAGCACCCAACTTGCACAGCAAATCATTTAAATATTCTTTGCCTAATTTGCATAAATCTTCATTACTCTTGAAATTAGGCATGTGTATAGTGTTAATGATTGTTGATATTTCACTGTATGCTGAATGAAAATCAACTTAAATTCATGTGTTACTGCCAATTTAGCATGATTTTAGGGGTGGGGCATATTTGTGTAAATCAAGCAAAGAATATTTAAATGCTGAGACATGCAAGTTGTACGCTTCTTCTGTACACAATTTCAAAACTTTTGGCATATTACGCACCTTTCCATCAATAAACATCGCTAAGTTATGAAAGCTCAAATATCCATGTGTTACAGTCAAATTTGGCAGAATTTCGGGGGTGACGAATATTTGTGCAAATTAGGCAAAGAAATTTAAATGTTTCACTATGCAAATTTGTCGTTTATTCTTTACAGCATTCTGAAACTTTTGACGTATCACACGTCTTTCTACCACTAACCATCGCTGAGTTATCAACGTTCAAACAGGTCCGGTTTTTTGGCCCACCCTGTACATCGAACACGCGGGTGTCTAAAAACCAAGAACGACCACGTTTAGATCTTCAGACTTAGATGTAGAATTAGTTTTAAGGTTAGGGTTAGAAATAGGGTTAGGGTTAGGTTTAGGGTTTGTAATCGCATTCAACTGCAATTAAAAGAACTAAAATCAGTACAATTGGTGTCATAATCTTTCTCAGTTGATAGACGCTTGAAGTAAACAGCTGTGACGTAGAGATCGCATTGCGTGCACGTGTACGACTTGTTGCAAAGTAGTTAGAAAAGCGTGAAACGATCGCAAATATTTCTTCATTTTCGGACTCTAGACATCTTTGACAGTTGATTAACATAAGTGAAATCGGAAATTTGCAAATAAGTGATCATGTAATTTCGTCAAAGTTCCCCTGAGTCCAACTGTCATTGTCCTTGGCGTAAGTAAGTTATCCAGAGAATGTAGCAGTTTTCCCTTGATTCCAAATGTCTTCAGCTTCACAATCAGCCGTTGATGCTGGAACGCTGTCAAATGGTTTACGGTAGTCCACACTAATAACGTTTCATACTTTTTTTCTTCGAAATACGTACCAAATTCAGTATGCTAAAAACTTCAGCAATCTTTTACATCCGTATTCTATCGTTTGCAAACTATACTCAGTTAATGACGTTATTTCATCATAATAAATACAAAGTAAACAAACCAACCGGATGTTTACATTTGTATGTTGGCATAGAAACATGTATTAAGTTTTATTGAACAGCTCTATGTTGTTTTGGAGCAGCTCATTAATTCATAAGGGGTGTACGTCAAAGTAGTTTTGTTACCCAAGAGAACCATTATCAGTTATCGTTGCAATAAGTGTTAAATATAAAATAAAGTTTAAATTTTAAAATGTATTTGCGTGATTATAACTTGCCGATATGTTTTTGGTTTTAAAAATTATCGAAAACATTTACCGTTTTTATCACTCCCCCTCAGTTGAAGTGGTTTGCTGCAGGTAGGCAGATACGATTCATTAAGTATGGAGAACGAAGGGGGTGTGTCGGTTTCCGGAATAGGCAAACAGAAAGATAAATTGGACATTTACCGTGATACACCTATACGATACTTAGGTAATTATTGCTGTATAGTTTTGTGCTGTCTTACAGCAGTTTTAAATGGCTGTACATTTAATTATTGTTTGTAAGTACTGGGTAATTCGGATGCATTGCATGCCGCAATATCCTGTAGTCGTCAGATGGACTTCTTCAAAGACTTATAGCAAGTCTACAAGTCCTATCAGCTGTACGATTCGCAACAGTCATCTGCATGGAGTTCTGATGTTACGTGAGTCTGCAACGGGTGCAGCTGCACCCGGTGAGTACCCGGTGAGTATGATCATCTAGATCCAGATGATCAGAAGTCTTCAGTTTGTTGAAGTTTGACCATGCTGCAAAGAAGAGGAAGAAGAATCTTTTGTCTATTTAGCATAAATCATCAGAGGATCGCCAGATCGTTAAGCAGACCGGCTAGTCAATAAAGACACTTGTCTTACTTCTGCGGTCGAAACCGTTTTTGCAACTGATGACACTTTCCAACAAGGTCAGTGCTAGCGGTAGATCGGCGATCTTGCACTAGAGAGCAGAGAATTACTAGCGGTAGATCGTCAACGCCAGGGCGTCTGTGCGGCAGTGTTCGCACTGCCGCACAGATGCCCTGGTGGACGGCAGCTAACTATAGCGACCTCAGCGCCAGACAGCACATCACGGGCTCGCCAGTAGGCAAAGTACCAAGCGGTCTCCGGCTTCGTCTTGATTACATCATCAACGTTACACACCTAGTTTGGGTGTTTACATGTCGTCCCAAAATTCTCTCAAATAAGCTAGCTGTAACCCCAACTCTACTCTAAAACACTACTACTAACCCTAAACACTAACGCTAACTCTAACTTTATCCCTAGTCATAGTTATAATATTACTAATAAATCCTTTTCCTTTACCCAAAACACCAGCGCCCTCTTGCGAATTTCTTTGTGTGATTTACATTTACATTTCATACCCAATCACTAATATCGACGACGAAAACCTGTTCTATATGATAAAAGCATGCTGAATAAGCGATAAAATAACATATTAATAAATTACAGTATTAACAGAAAAAAGAAAAAAGTATAAAATTGGTAGAGTCAGGATTCGAACCTGCAACCTACAAAACATGAGGTCGATAGCTTACATACTAGGCTAAAGCCACAACGAAGAATATCTCACGACATACTTTATATAAACATTCTCATTAATTAATTGTCACATAACAAATACATTTCTAACAATCAAACATGATTAAAATGGATTTTGACAGTGAGTGGTCTGATAAGGAAGACTTGCCAGCTACACACTCTGAATCTACTTCCGTTATACCATAGAGTTTGTTATTGTGTCTACCGTAGATACGCACTCGATCTACCGCTAGTAATTTTCACTGTGTTCATGCAGAGATCGCCGATCTACCACTAGAATTATCGTTCCAACAATTAATTACTCTTGCAGAAAAAAGACACGTTTAATATCCACACCATTACTTAACATCACCATTTGATGTGTAGGTTATGCAAATGAAGTTGGCGAGTCATTTCGTGCACTTGTTCATGTCAATTGGGTGAGGTTCAGTTACGTTGTATCAAGTTCATACGTCTGCGCCGATGCTGCAAGTAAAGGATCCGACGTCGCAAAGGTTGCTAGTGATGTGTTTCATTTAACACTTTGTTAGATCTATGTCTTTGTGTGTTTCAAATATCTTTTGCCTGTAACTTGGTAGTTTTAGTATTGGTGCAGCAGGTTTTAATCAGCTCATCTGAGACAAACTGACATTAGCTTTGAACAGTTTAAACAGATGCTAAAGACATTTTTGTTGGGTGTTGAGAGTGCAGCACTTTGTTACTAACTGTTGAATACGCGTATCTTAAGTTTTCTCACTTACGTAGTACTTACTTGTTTACTTTTTTGTGCCTCTTAGAACTTGTATGGCTTGGTGGTGTACGGGTAGCATACCGTCTGGTGACCGCGAGGTTGCTGGTTTGACTCTTGCCTTTTGTGCACTGCCAGGTAACAGCATTGGGCAACTTGTTCACACACGTGTGTTTCTGTTCACCAAGCAGTATAATTTGGTACTGGTCAAAGGGCAGTGATGTTTTCCAGCTGGGAAGGTAACTGTAGGTCTATTATCGCACTTTCTGTGCGTCATGGAACCAGTGGTCTATCTACCCACAGGCGTCAACAGCCATAGAAAGGGAGATGACCACCCCGCTGATGCTGCTAATGGGGCATGGCACTTTAGGTGTTTTACCTTAAAAATCTGTTTGCATTATTAATGTTTTGACTCATGTATGCAGCGCTGTAGCAAATGCCAGACTAAACTTTTTCCAGCTTGTTTCTTGTGTCTATTTGCAGCTGAGTTGGGCGAGTGATCGGGAGTGTCGTAACAGGGTTGCATATGCTGTCGTGGACACGGTCATCTGGCAAGGTCTTGCATCCGTTGCAATCCCAGGATTTACCATCAATCGCATCTGCTACCTGTCCAACCTGCTGCTACGCTACACTGTCATGAGATCTGTACCTGTGGCTACTCGCAAGTGGACTGTTACCGCTGTAGGCCTGTCAGCGATACCGTTTATCATTCATCCAATTGACCGAGCTGTTGACCTGTTGCTCAACAAGACAGTTAGACAGTGGACATCGTTATCACCACTGCATGGCAGTGCAACAAAAGCAACAACTGAACCTCATCCATCAGCCAGCGACCTCTGACTAGTGATTTGCACTTTTAGGAACTGGGTACCTGGTTGCAGTTACCCTTCACAGAGCTACAGATCATCATTTGCCATATGGGGTCACACAGTGTTACCTGCCACTCGACACAGGTGAACATGACTTGTTTTAACTGCAGCTGTACAAGCTGGTGCTCAATTTATGTACCAAAGAGGGATGGAAAATGGAAGGCTGAGTTTATCTTGGTGTTGGTTATATACCTAGATAGATTACATGTCTGCAGACACTTACCCATCCGTGTAGTAACTACTTGATAGTGACATGACCAGTAGTCAAACCCACATCTCGATTGTAAGTCCAACACTCTACTGTTATGCTGTTATTATTTAGAGAAGTTAGGAGAGCAATCTTTGGTAGTCTTTAATTCACCCATGATGGTAGACAATAAACACAGAGAAAATTAACACAGTAGCGACACAGAAAAGGGGGAAAATACATATATACTTAGTTTAGTCTGTCACTGGTCTTCTTGGGTTATTTGCTGATTGGTGTCTTTTACTGTTCTTCAACATTGCTTAGACTTAGATTTGAATATTCAGAAGCTTGAGTACTTAGCCCATCGCTATCCTAGCTGTCAGTGTGTTTTACTTGCTGTATCTTGCACAAATAATATTTGTCTTTTTAAGTTATGTGTCGGTTATTCTGTGATGATGTGTGCTTCCTTTTGTTAAATTTTGTGTTTTATCTTTCTAGTGCATAAAACCTAAAAAATCTAGAAACTTTCTCCAAAAGCCTAGTTTTTTCTAGCTCTGACTGTGCTGTATGATATGTGCATATGTAATGCGTTTTTTGTGTCTGCTATTTGTATCGGAATTTAATGGTTGAACAGTTACACATGTTATCTGATAAAACAGACTTAGTACTGATTATTAACTGAGTTATCAGCTGCCATTAGTGATGCACTGTTACTGCTTTGCATTTGATAGTAGAGCTGTGCAAGTTTCTGATTAATCCGCAGTGTCATAGGTGCAGGTGGGTGGAGGGGCTGAAGACCCCACTAAAGGGCTAGAAGGGGCCGATGATTCTGGAAGGGAGGAGCATTGTATGCCAAACTGCGTTAGTGTATTTTACACATTTGCACCCACTAATTGCGTTTTCTAGGCTCTTCTATGCCTAAAGTGCATTTTCAGCTGGGGCTGCCCTCCCCAAGAACTTTACCCTCGCTCTGCTCTCGGCCTTCAGCTTCGATTTTTATCCTTTCAGGCCGTGAGCCCAAACCTGCAAGCCCCAAAAGCTTTTCCTGTCTGCACCTTTGATTAATCGTGCAACTCTACAAATAGCAATTTTTTATTAATTATTACTAGGACATTTGATTTATTGCTTATTATTGTGCCCATCCTTTGCTAGTGGAACAATGAAGAACGTTTTTTTCTGAGTTAATTTTTTTTGGCAATAAAACGTTTTCTTTCGAATGTGCTTGATCGTAGTTGATGTACTGAATGCATAGCATATGAATGTATATTTACATGTACAGGGTGCAGCAAAAAAAGTAGCCCCTTAGAGTTTTTCGCTGTTTTCTTAGCAACCGTTTGGAATTTTAATTAAAAATTTTAAAGATTTATTGAATGAAACGTTCTACATCTAACTGCCAAGCAAAATGTGATTTTGTTGGAAAACAACTAAGTTATAGACTTTTTAACTTGACCGCCTACTGATTTTTCAGCGTTAAAAATGTTCAAGCTAAAAATGCTATTTAATTTTCAAAAACCAGTTACCACGATACTGCCGATGACGTCACAGTGATGCTTATTTTGTTCCTAAATTATCACGAAATTATCATTCTGTTAAAGCAATCGTCGGCTGCCCACTGGGTTCATCTTCCAGCAGGATGGTGCGCCAGCATACTCAGCGCGCAGCGCACAGAACTGGCTGTGGGCCAACTGTCCAGATTTCATCACAAAAGATCAGTGGCCTCTGAATTCGCTGAATATAAACTCATTGGATTATCACATGTGGGGTGCAATGTTGGAGGCTTACTGCAAGCTTAAGACAGAGCCGAACACAATCATGGAACTTGAGGAAGCACTTGAATTGGTGCTGTTACTTGAACATTTTAATACCGAAAAATTGGTAGGGTGTCATGTTAAAAAATCTATAACTTTGTCATTATCTGTCCTGTCGCTATAGCATAGCTGGGACAGATTATAAAATCACTTCTGTCATTCTGTCTGTCAGTCTGTAAACACTCCTATGGCTGCAATTTTGATTCGATCTTGATGAAATTTTGCACAGTGATTCGGGGCCTGAAAAGTAAGGTCGAGTTTGTTTGGGATAAAAATCTGGTAACTCCTTCCCCTATTTTACCCCAATTTCAAAAAATTTGCATTACAGCCTATGGGGTTTTCAATGCGGTATAACTCGGTTCCTGTAAAAGATAATCATGTGCTGTGTTTACCTACCCCCTATTTTTGGGGTCGGGAAATCTAATGGTGTCATTTAAATTTACCTCCTAACAACCTTTGTTGCCATCAACCATTCATAAGTTGCAAAATTTTGCATTACAGCCAATGGAGATTTCAAAGTGGTATATCTCGGTCCCCGTAAAAGATAATTGCGCGCTGTTGCACCTACCCCCTATTTTCGGGCCCACGCTATCCGATGGTGTCATTTGAATTTCTCACCCGACGACCCTTGTTGCCATGGCAACGAATTTTGGGACAAAAATTGACTACAACTCGGTCCCTGTGAAAGATAATTGCTCCCTGTTTGCACCTACCCCCCTTATACGCAGCTGCTAGTCTATATAGCGTGGCAATGGGACAGATACCTCGTTCCACAGAACGAATTTCTAGTTTTTCAATAAAATTACATTCTGTTCGGCAGGTAGCCGTAGAACATTTAAGGAAATAAGTCCATAAAATTTCAGATTAAAATGCCAAACGGTTGCTGAGAAAACAGCAAAAAACTTTAGGGGGCTACTTTTTTGCCACACCCTGAATATTTATAAAGCAACAACGCAGGCAGTTGAGCACACATGCATGTCATTCATTCAGTGTATTGCAATATTTGACACAATGATGCTAGTTGTTATGCACTTATAAAGTGCTCATTTACGTGGCAGTTTTATACTATTTTCTTTAATAGAATGGTTTTTTTCCTAAAATGTTTGGTGTTTCTACAAAAATTCTGTTCTGCTCTGCATACACCGTCAGTTTTGTACTGGAAAAGACGGAACATGAGATGCTTTCTAGGTGAATACATTTTAGTTAGTGATGATGATAGTCTTTGTTAAAGCAATTAACAGACAAACCGCTGTAGACACAATGCAAAACATACTAACATGCTAAAAAAACTACTTAAAACAGTCTTTGTACAATACACGATAGATAAAATTGCACTCATCAAATGTGTATAGGAGCAGCCTACAGTGTGAGTCAGAAAATTTTTGCCCTCTAAAGTTTTTTAAACTTTATTTTTCGAAGACTGAAAATTTTAAATTCATATTTTACACGCGCATTTGGCTTTCAAATCTACGCCAAACTACAAAGTTTTATTCGATTATTCTTAAATTTGATACAGTTGTGCCATATTATGCGTGCTCACCCAGAAAATTTTCTTTTTTCACTTGAAGGCCCACAATATGGAGCTCATTGTAAAGTACGAATGACCGCCAAATTTACCAGGTGTTTTACTATAGGCTATTAAGTGTGGGGTGCAATCCTGCAGACATTTTACAAACTTAACTTAAGGGCCGAAGACCATTCTGAAGCTAAAAGGTGCGCTGCAGCAGATACGGGATGACTTGCCACGATGGTAAACAATTTGAACATCAGATATGAGCTTTTTCAAAAACTATTTTATTGAATATGCTTAGATGTTTTTGTAACTGTACCCGGTAATATCCTAGCAATTTGTTCGCTTTGACTATCTGCTTGTTGTCAAATATAAAAAAGTTTGTGTTTTTGTGGCAAATGCGTTGTGAAGTTGGAAAATTCTCTGGGCGAACGTGCATAATATGGCATAACTTTATCAAATTTAAGAATAATTCAATGAAACTCTGTAGTTTGGCATAGGTTTGAACGCCGAATATGCTAGTGAAATATGGATTAAAAATTTTCAGTCTTCGAAAAATAATGTTCAAAGAACTTTAGGGGGAGGGGGGGTAAATTTTCAGACTCACACTACATAATCTGCCATTATGTCATCAGTAAAACTTCGGTTTTGTTTATAGCTATTTTAAATTGTCGCGTTTTTACCCGAAAATTCGAGGTTTATTAAAAATTTAAAAAAACGTTGCTAGCCAAAACATAAAACACGTTTTAATGAAAAGTACAGACGGCCGAGAAGGGAGGATAAAATGCTTTTAGCTTTTGGACATTTAGTGGCAGAACACATTGTCAGATTATTTGTGTTGGGGGTCAATTTTATACACGCACACGTACAGTCAAAATATTCATCCCCAAGAGCTATTGCACCATTAATCTTCGATGCGGAGTTCTACCCCAGGTAGTTTGAGGTGTTCCTCTGTCCCGGGTACGTCGAGCAAATGAGCCACCCAGATGCTCCTCTGAGCCGTACACTGACTGTTTCAGCCCCAGTCTTCTACGTTGAGGTCCTCCACCCCGGGTAGTTTGAGATGTTCCTCTGCCCCGGGTACGTCGTGGACCGACTGCCGATCCGGCGACGTTCTCTGAGCCTCCCTGCACGCTGTACGACTGTCTCAGCACATCAGACGCCAGTCTTCTACGTTGAGATCCTCTGCCACCCCGGGTAGTTTGAGGCCCTCCTCTGTCCCGGGCATATTGATTCACTGACACAAGTCTTCCGCCGGGGTCGGCGGCGTCAGTGACTTCGACGCCGTATTCCGACTGTCCGACCACATCAACCTGTTCAACGTCATCCGGCGGCCACGTGTATATCACATTGGCGCCGTGACCCCTGGCCTGGCCTGATTTTACGTACTGACCCCGCCCTGTCCTCACCCGACCTGATTTCGCTCTTTGCCTGGTATAAGGTCGTCGTCTGCGTGCGTAGGTCGGTGGACGTGGGGTCTGGTAGTCGACGACGTAGTCGAAGAAGTCGAAGTAATCCAGACCACCTCCCCATGGACCGAAGCCGCCTAGCCTCTGACCTCGGTCTCGTCTTGGTGCGACTTGCGAACGACCAGCGCGCCCAGCAGCAGCAATCCTTGCGGTCTGTTGGTGATGACTATGCCCTGCTGCTGCAGCTGCTATTGCTGCCTGCGTCGTTGTTTGCCAGTTGCTGTAATTGCTAAGCTCTCGGACGCCAGTTGACGCCATAGTAGTGACGTCACGCTTATCGTTGGTCACCTGATCGCGTGATGACGTCATAGGGTACGTCATCGTGGCACGCGTCGACACAGGCGTAGATAGAGTCGTAGTACTATTGCCAGGGAGGGACGGCCAGGCTGAGTCAGCGTTAGTTGTAGTAGTAGGCCTAATAGTAGTAGTAGTAGTAGTAGTAGTAGTAGTAGTAGTTTTGACGTCGTCATGGTAACGAGTAGCAGCAGCGGCCGTGGCGGCTAAAACTGATGACGTCATCGGTTTGTGTGGAGATGCGATGACGTCACGAGTTGTGTCGATAACTGCAGTGGAACCGTTGGCTGCGCTGATGTATAGCGACGATAGCTGTGACAAGATCAGCCTACCTAGCGCCAATAACTTCTCATCGACGGCATCATGACTACTACTACTACTACTAATAGTAATAGGCCGTGGAGAAGTAGTAGTAGTAGTAGTAGGTCTATATTTGTCATCATCATCAGCAGCAGCAGCATCAGCAACAGTATGAAGCAATGGCGCGTAGTCGTGTACGTTCCAGATTGGAATCTCCTCGTCTCCAGTAAAGTACGAGTCCGAAGGTATATTGACGTCATCGTAGTAGGGCGGAAACGCCTCGTACTGATGACGTAATGAAGACGCAATGACGTCATTGCTCGTGGGCGTGGCTAGTGATGACGTAATGCCAGTCACGTGACGCTGCGGCGACGTCTCATTGGCTGACGACTTCTTCGGCACTTCTGCAGCGTTCATACGGATTGATAACAAGTTAAATCTAAAGCCGACAGTTGAGTTAAGTCGCGTCGGCGTCGTATGTGTGACGCAACTCAACTCAGCCGCCCGTCAGACTAGCAAACAACGCGTGGTCTGTGCACAGCAGCGTGGCGTCACAGTGCTAATGACGTTATTGCATTGTCGCCCACAGTCACGACAGTTGAGTTGAGTTGAGTTGCGTCGTAGGTGTGAATCGCCCATTAGGCCTAATTCATCAGCAGCGGCACTCATTATTAAACTCAGCAAAAGTGCTTTTTCATTGCTAGCTAGCACAGCTCGACAAGCACACACAAAGTACAGACTTAACCCGTAACTACATATATGCGCAACTGTAGGCCTATACACCCCTCAGGCAGGCTATCAGCATAATGTCAAACTATGAGCCAGACTTGAACATTTCAACATTAAATCAATAGCTGCTCGCAAAACTGCACGTTGTATTGATATCCTAATGGTCTTTATAGGCTACCTTCTATCTATTGTTTGGATTAAATTGTCGAAAGTATTTAGGCCTACCACTTTCACTTCAGAACATAGGCGGATCCAGGAGTTGAAGTTGGGGGCCAAGGTCGAGCGCCGAAGGCGCCAAAGGGTGTGGGGTGTGAGAAGGGGGTGTCCCCTCCCCATAAGGGGAGGGGTCTGGGGCTCCCCAGAAAATTTTTTTTCAAATCTTAAGGTTAAAATGGCGTATTTTCGTGGACTCTGTGCTAAATTTCGTTTTTTTTCTATGACCATAATAGTATAGAAATACAGCAGTAATTTACAAAGACTGCCATGGAGATTGACTTGCGTGCAATAAAAAGCGTTATTCAAGGGCGTCTATCCTCTTAAGTCCTTGAAGTAATCCCCCAAAACTCAAGGAAGGGTGCCGCAGGCGTCGACGGGGAGAAGAATGGGGAGAGTATCCATCTTCCCAGCCGACTAAGAACTCTGGGGGAGCGTCATGAGCTCCCCCAGCGGGGTCCGGGGCGGAGCCTCAGCAAAAAAACGAATTTGGTGCATTTTAAGCGTCACAGAAATGTTCTAAGTCTATATAATTTGTCAGACAGACAGAAAACAGAAGATAGGAGAATCCAGTAACCGAACGAACCACAGTCCACAAATGAAATAAACAAATCAAAATTTAAAAAAAAACCTTGAATTGCATTGTTTTTAAAAGTAAAGTATATTTTAAAACGCTTATAAACTTCAACGTTTATCACAGCCAAGGAACGCACCTGGCGGTGTAAGTTGAGCCGTTCGCGTGTATCTAACTCCCGCCACGACGTTCGACGCTAAACACTTCAGCGTGACGTCATCAAGATGGCGGACTAGTGACGTCACGTTGAACAGCGCGTGCGTTGAGATGATTTCCGCTTTGTCGTGAGGTCGACGCATCATGACCCAAGCGATGTCCGGCCTAGGCTGGCCCTCAGCTTCGCATTTGTACACGTACGGTCTAAAATGACGAGTAATTCGCACGTTTCGAGTGCCATCTGAAAACAGAAATTTAACATAATTACTATTAAACACCAACGGCTACTGCTAAATTATACCACGCTATTTTACAACTTTGGAAAAGTGTATTCATGAATAATTATGATGCCGACCCTTTCTTGTTTCTTTCTGGTCCGACATAATTTTGAGGTCGTTCGCTCGACTTTCTACCTTGGAAGCTGAAAATCGGCAGGTACAGATCCAGGCCCGTCGAGAGCCACCGCAGGGTCCGGGGAAACATTCTCGCGGTGTCTTTCTGAAGAGAAGTTGTGAAAAAATGTTCTTGTTTAAAAAATGACATATTTTGGTGTACTTTATATTTTTCAGCGACTGCGGGACCCCCAAACGTCGCGGGGCCTGGGGTAATTTACCCCTCTTACCTCCCGCTCTCGACGGGTTTGCACAGATCCATAAGTTATCCGGTGGTTCCAGCCCGCGAAACATTAACGCCAGTTTAGGTTTATCTACGCTTTTTTCGACTTACAAGTTACAATACCTTACAAGACAGATGGACCGGCATGCGGATGGGCGGACAGACAATGCAACGGGCGCGATTGCTGCCTTTAAGGCGCGTACACTGTACAGAGCGATGTAACTAAACTGAACTGAACTGAACTGAACTGACATGTTCGGTTTAGTTTTTGACGAACTCACTAATGGGCAAGCATCAGTGCATTACAGTTACAGTGTTGGCTGTCGCATCGAATACCGATGATGACCACACAGACGAAATGCAGAAACCTTAGCTGGATTTCTTCGTTTTCGAGTGAGTCTTTATGTGAATTTGCAAACCGATACGAGCGGCATAGGTACGACTACAGACTGGACGTGTGAAATCAGAACTCGGCTGCTGCGAAATTATGTCGGATGAACTTTTCAACTTTCGAGTACTTTTCCTAGCTTGTGCTTGGGCAGATCGATTGGCCTCGAAGTGGTTAATTCCATCACGAATAATACCTCTCCACCCTGATCTGTGTGTTGCTTGCACTTCCCAATCTGTCAGATTGATGTTACAGTTGTTGAGACTGTGCTTAAGGCTGTCCTTGTAGCGAAGATAGTGGCCACCGGCAGAGCGCTTACCAGAACTCAGTTCACCACACAAAACACATTTACGGAGCCGAGAATCATCTATGCGCAACCATGGCCAGACCACCTTAGCTGAGACTTTATTAGTATAGCTTCTAGGCTGGTCATCCGTGCCCGTTGTAGAACTTCCTCATTTGTAATTTTGTCCTGCCATCTAATGCGAAGTATGGTTCGAAGGTGACGCACGTGAAAGGACTCCAACAGCTGACATGTTTCATATGCAAAATCCATGTTTCGCAGCCGTAAAGAAGAGCTAACAGAACGGCAGCTTGGTGGACTTAAATCTTTGTGGAGAAATGCC
>Ga0209671_1001408_pt1 | contig 20004 bp, 14 predicted proteins | sample WorMetHERISLAND2_2_FD_187401 | JGI IMG/M metagenome (GOLD analysis project Ga0209671, IMG submission 187401) | Marine gutless worms symbiont microbial communities from Max Planck institute for Marine Microbiology, Germany - Olavius geniculatus... | ecosystem: Host-associated > Annelida >...
CAGGCACACCGCGCGATACACTGGCCCTGTATTCGTGGTCTCGCAGTGTAAAAACTGGTGTCTGGCTGAGGGCCTTAGGAAACAGAGATCAGCGCCGCCCTATGGGCCATGAGGCTCGGGAAGGACTTTACGTTTTTTTACATATGCCAAGGATAAAAAGTGAACCACAAAATCCTACCTTTTCCATGAACGATCTTGCAAGCCTGTTGACCTTAACCAAGAGCACCTGGTCACATGCTAGATGTGGTCCAAGCTGACGTAGCATTGGAAAAGCCAGCTCAACCAGGTCGATGTATGTCCTTGCCTGTTTCACATGCGGTACGCTGGAAACAGGCGCTCGCTTGTTCAGTACAACCTTCGGCAGTCCACTGAATCTACAACAGTGATATAACAATGCTGCTGTCATTTTTATACCAGTAACTGTACACATTAGTTAAATTTCCCTAAGTACTGCACTTAGCATAAATACAGTACTAATACAACTGTGACATCAGGTTTCAATTTAATTGGGTTACTTGTCTTAAGATAATTTGGCTCAGGCCATGACCTTGGTAGAAAGAAAGGAGCTGTCTGAAACCCTAACTACCAGAATTAAAAAAGCAAGTGATAACATGGTCAGTTTGCTGCAACAACTGGCACTCGGTTCTTGACCAGATCTTGCATCAAAGTTACATTCGTATACATAATATCACACAAATGAACCCAGCATTCAAAGCGAGCAGATAACTTGAGCCCCTTTTCAGAAGGGCAACACATAACTCTAAACTTCTGTTGCAGAACCACAATCATTTGGCAAATACTGACAATTAGTTGACATAATTCATGATAAACTATGCCAATTGAATTAAACCTGCTAGTGATTATTTTGTATTCAGTACTAGTACTAAGGCTGTCAGAGCGTTAATTTTTTAAAATGCATTAACACATTGCGTTAATTTTTTTTAACGCATTAATTAACGCATTACTAATCCACCCAGGCCCGTCCAGAGGGAGAGTAGGGGGTAAGTTACCCCGGGTCCTGTGACGTTTGGGGGCCCCGCCTGTAGAATACAGAAAGTTAAAAAACACATTTTAAACATATAGACCTAATCAACAATAACTGCCATCATAGCTAGCGTAAAAATCTATTAGCCTGTCATCAAAATAATTATTTATTTACAGTAGTGATAAAGCAGCAACTACAGTTTAGTTACATGAATTCATTCGACAGACAAAAAACCACTGTTTAACAGAATATTGGAATTTTGCTTCACGGAATTTAGTAAATTGACATAAATTTACGTATGTGCATTAATTATTTTAACGTGTGTCAATTTTTTTAACACAATAATGCGTTAATTAATGCATTAATTTGACAGCTCTATTCAGTACAGAAGCCTGATTCTGCCCTATGGAACCTTAACTTTTTATGTATGACTGCATTTACAACTGAAAGTAACAATGGTAAAATGCATGAAAAACTCACTTGAAATAAGCTGGCTCGATAACGAAATGTATTAGTTTGCAAAGGCACTGCGCAATTGGCTTGTGAGATACGGCACTGAACGGAGGTATTGCCAACAGGATGTTCTTGGCAAGTTCCCACGAACCAATCTTTATAAGAGCTTCACACAGACCGAACTTTTGATTGTTGGACCTCTGCATCACAGCAACGATTGGGAATCGGTCAAACTGTTGATAAACCAGTTAGCCAATCAGCCAGTCAAAAAATTAAGTGATCAACTGATGAATCAAAAGTCAATCAATAAATTAATAAATCAACCAAAAGTTATCACCGACAATAATGTACAAGAAAAGCCCCGATAACGCAAATGGGAATGCACAACAGTGGTGCATGTTTGAAAGCCCAGTAAAACAAAGTCTAAGTCAGTCGCCAGAGGGTGTCAGACAACTGGTGGCTAATTATCTATAGTGTTTTACTCGTACTCACCAGAGGGCGTGACCTGTCTCACTCAGCCAATGCCGTATCGGCTGAAAATTGCAAATTTTCTTCACCCCCTCTCATTTAGTGCCCTCGTTCAAGGTGACCCCCTTCGAATTTACGAAAAAGCTTTACGGTTCCTGGAACTAGAGTCTTCCAGTCAGCCAACAGTAAAAATTTGGTGATCCTAGCTTGCACCGTTTTGACTGATCCACCCATGTGATGGACAGATGGAGAGATAAACAAACGAATGGACGTACAGAGAGAATTGCAATGGCTAAGACACACTATAGCAGTGCTGCTGTTGCGCGTAAAAATATGTGAAGCCTGCAGTTATTAGAAATAAACAGCAGCATTGCGTATGCAGTGAAAACACTATACAAACATCAGCAAAACATCATGACGTACGAAAACATGACAACATAATGCCTGCCACCATGTAATTGGGGAGAAAATAGAAATCGGCAGTTACCAGCAATTGAAAATACAGCTGAAAGTTTGAGCACTGAACAAAACTACCAGGGATGCACTTGACGTATAGCTAAAACTAAAATGACTAGAAGTATATGATGAATCGATATGGCTCAAAAATAATTACTACTTCCATCGTCAATTCATCATTGTCATTTAATTACACTTTTCAACAGCAGACTGCATGCTGCCATCATGATTAAAAACTTTAGTGGAATCTGGTTTCACATTTGTATCACATACCTGTTCAAACTTCTCTTTATCGTCACTGTTCTTAATATCTGTTGAACTGGGCTTGTCACTGAGGGTGATTATCATTGACTGTCGTAGATACTGCTTGGCCGCAGCCATCTCATTCTTGTAGTCATCAACTATCACTGAGTTCGACGGTGCCAGCTGACAAAAAGCACAAAAAACAGAGAATTTTAAACTGTACTTATTAAAAATCTATTTTTTAAAAATGAAACTTTGCATTTAAATCTAAGGAGCTCTCATGCTATTGTGGGAATACCGATAAAGCACATTTTTTGGTATATTTTGTACTACTGTATTTGAATTGTTTTCTTTCTGTGCACAGTATTTTCGCTATGAAACAATGAATGTTATTTACTGCAAAAAACAACAATACAAGCCTTTTACAGAGTACTAACAACAGGACAAAAATTACTCAATTATTGTACTAAAAAAATACTCCCAAAACCCAAAATAATGTAACTCACTTGGCAAAAAATAACAACCATATCGCTCTAATGTACTTGCGTTTATATGACCATTTTATTGACATATTTCTGCTTAAGAAAAAAAATGGCAAATAGAAAGCTTTAGAAATTGGAGTGATTAACAGGCTAAATGCCTTTCTGTCACAAAACATGTCAAAACACTAAAAGGACAGATGGTACAAATGGAGCAAGCAAAGCTGTTCACTATAAAACTGGCTAGTCTACTATCAGTACTACAAAAACATTCACACAAAAAATTTTGGCCTCTCCTGGTATGCTGGACAGAAGAATGCAAGTATACATAACAAGAAGCCCAGCTGTTGCAATGATAGCTGACCGTACTGGTTGTCAGTGACCTTCAGAGTCATCCAAGGTCAATGACTTTCATTTCATTTGAAAGCCAATATGCAACTTCCTATCAATGATCAATCTTGCACCATTTAGCCACAGTACATCCGTGACGGACAAATGGACGGACAGATGAACAACAACAATGGCAACAGCTCAACCGTTACTAAATTATGGTCGGCTAAAAACAGCCATTAAACATGTATGTGCGTGTACTAGACAAGGCAAATGCCCAAGAAAACATACATGGGCATAGAGAATGTTGAGATCAATAAGTCCATGATGCAACAGCAATGCAGCTACTGTGTACAGTGACTCGGGTGTGACGCTGTCTTCCGTTGTCTACACAATCCACAACAGTACTCAGCATCTGCAACTGACATTCAACAACTCAATCCCAGCCGACGGCCATCATTCAACTGGGCACCGTGATCTTGCGGCTACAGTCAGCCAGTCAGTCTGCCTTTACCATTAGGACTAGTGCATCCGCAGTTGATTTTATCATTATGCGCTATTTAAGTTCATGTTTTACTTACTTACTTTTTACTTACTTACGGTCCTTGCAGCTTTGTCATCACAGGATCATCCACATGCAACTTGCTGCCGACAGCACCTCTTAACCTTATGAAAATAATCTATTGCGACTTGAGAACTATTTAACAGAGCATACTAGTCTACGAGCATGCTTGAGTACTGCTACAGTAAGTAAACATTAATTATCATTATTAACACTATCATCATCTGCATCTGTACCATACACAAGTCTAGTAATATAAAAACTGTAGTAAAACCTTTAATTTATCATTGGCTCAAAACAATTGTAAGGACGTCATTTTACAGAAAGTTTACAAACAATCATAGCTTGATGAGCATAAAAACGTAAAATGCTGATATAACTCAGCTTAAATAAGGCAATTATGAACGTGTACATAAGTAAAGTAAGTAAAATGTGAATTTATATAGCGCATACAATACATACATATTATGCATATGCATTTTCGTGTAAAAATTTTATGAAATTCTGATTCAACAGGTCAGACTAATTAAGGGCATGATTTTAAGAGAGAGATACCTGATAAAAGTGAAACTTGAAGCCAAGTATATGGCACAGTGTTTCTTGGTCGTTTCCATAAGCTTCAAGCAACGGCAAAAACAAGGCTGTCTGGTCGACTCGACATTCAAACGACTCCAAGATTACATCAAGAACTCGGTTCGGGTCCAAGTTAAAACACCCTGCAAATAATCAAAACCCACAAATAACGCAAAAATGCCGCTAAAACCGATGCACATTCAACAATTCACACAACCTGGCTCAACCGTTCACGACATTCCACACCATTCTGACTGACTGTTGCTCACGCAAACTTTCACAACTCTCTATCAACCATTCAAACCTTTGACACAAAATCAGAAATTACTACTACAACAGCTCAACGGCAGTAAAGTCTGAAAAAGCATCTACAATCCAAGAACTGCAAATTTCCTCTCAGTACATATCCAGAGGTTTAGCATAGGTTTTACAGAGAGTTTTACAGAGAACTTTTTCAACCAGTCGCTGACACATTATGCACAATCTTCCAAAGCAGCATTCCATTCAACCACTTGGTTCTCTATTAAAAATTGCCACACAACAGCTTCCAGCGGCATATGCATTGACTAACTACAACTAATTCAGACATTAAATCCAACTTGCCTTCTATTTTCTTAAAATAAAATATTCATTTCATCATCGGCCATTTTACAACACATAAATCTACCGACTGTACTGACAATAATAACAAGTGTCAGAAATTGTAATGACAAAGATAGGAAAGCACAAAGGCCAAAACATTGACAGACCTATGAGAGATTTGATGTTCTGCAGAATGACGTCATGACTGACGTCCTGGTTTAACTCAGTTACCAGCTTGGCATAACCTTCACTCTCTTCACGCAGCAAATTGAACTTCTGCTGCTTGTAGCTAGACACGGATACAGCAGTGCAAATACTTCTACTACTACAAACAACAACCTGCTACCCAACTGCTATTCTAGCAAACCTCATTCATCCAATCTTGAGTTTAATAATAATTACTGATCACTAATAGTACTGCGATAATTGTTGATTATTTATACTCTTTCCTAATTTGACACTGCTGGCTGGGTGCATCTGGCTGTAATAATTCCAACTCTAACAATTCGCTAAAGTTTTCTTTGTGGACTAGCCTAACCCAGACCAATACTAAGCAAGTAATTCAAGCAAAGCTCATGAGATGCGACAGTTGTAGCAGTTCCCGTTCGTAGATTGTCTTCGTCTGTTTCCAGCCATTTCATCACAATTCACCCTTCAAGTGTGCACCGCAGCCAAAAATCACAAAAAAACACTTAAATGCCCAATTTGGGGGGTTCAGTCTTTCAAGGTCATCGATGTTAATACCGCTAAAATGCTCGTCACCGGTGCTTGTTATGACATGCAGCATGTCTACGCATATCTGCAACTGTTGTCACGCTAGGCAAGCAAATATCGGTACGATAACCACTTCTCAGAGTGGTACCCGTCTTTGACACTCGCATGCGCAGGCATCCTTGAAAATAAAGGGTCGGGACTTGGACTAATAAAATCTACATTTGATGCTAAAAATTTCATTTGCAGCTTGTCCTGGTTTATCTCCAGCCATTTCAGTGCAATTCACTCTTAAAATGTGTGTCACAGTGCAAAATTGCCAAAAAAATTCAGTAAAAACCCTTATTTTAAAAGATCAGGGTGGTTCAAGGTCATCGATATTGATACGCCTAAAAACCTTGTCACAAATGCTTTTTGTGATAAGCACTGTGCCGATCTACAACCGTTTTCACACTGGGCGAGCCAATAGCGGTAAAATATGGACATTTTAGGGGTACCACTGTTTGACACCCTCATTCGAGGGGAACCCCCTCACCCAGAAGCACGAAATTTCGTCACAGAAAACTAGAGTCCTTGGGGCAGCCACAGTGAAGATTTCATGATCCTAGCTTGCGCTATTTTGATACAATCGCAGAATGTGACGAAGGGACAGACAGACAAACGAATGCCACGACGATGGCTAAGACGCGCAAAGCATTACATGCTGTTACGCATAAAAAGAACAGTTAAAAAACTGAAACAGTAAACACTTAAACTGTACAGCATCAAATGAACTCAAAATCTTAATCTTTCCATGTTAAAAGTATGAGCTGCCAAATCATAAAATACCAAAATGTCACACTTTTGAACTTTTCACTAATTGCTTACACTGCCAATAATACCAAGCAAAAATTACGTAAATTGTACAAAAACCACTAGCAATACATCCTAAACAGCACTGAACCAACATGATCAACAGCATATACATACTACAGCTTCGTCTTCATCTTGACATATTTCTGCTGAAATGCAGTCTTCGAATTGACCAAACCGATGTTTTCAAGTGCATCTGCATCTAGCCGTTCTTTGAGCATATTCTCAGAAACTATGTTCTACAACAATCATTCAGAGACGCTGGCCTAAAGTTGCATGTCACTTCTCAACACTCAGTAATATTCAGCAAACCAGCTATTACTGGACTATTTAAAATTTCCGACGCTAGAAATATGTAACACAATACTAATGTGATTGCACTTCAGGATATGCGGAAAAGATATCAGAGTTCAGTCGTGCGAAGATAATTTACAGTTTATGTTTCATGTTAAAAAAATAAGAATTGAAGAAAAATACTATCCTAAACTGGTAAATCCAACAAATGTCAATCGGTATATAAAAATCGGTAAATGGCAAATATAATACATAGTGCAAATAGAGCAAACTATAACCATTACAGCACAAACACCACGTGTATTGCCTATCGCAACTATTTCTGTTTCATAAAATGTAAAGCTGTATGGAACACAACAAAAAATAAGTTAAACGGCAATATACGTTAAAGATTAAAGGGTGTGAACAGCTCTACAGAAACCCATCTGAAAGCAATAGTACTGAATACAGTGCACAACCTGTGATGCTGTGATAAGACTAATGAATCGCTCACGACTCTCTGCTTCCTCATTACACATCAGCTCCACATCTGCAACAACAAATTATTTCACAGCTACAATAGTTACAAATCTGATCTAAACTAAAATACGAGGGTCGTTTGATAAATAAGTTACAAAACAGCGTCATTCTGTTAGTTTTCCAAATATTAAAAATCAAAAAAATATGTTTCGTAAAGAATTTAATTCTGAGTAAAAGCTGTGAGTTTTATGACGATGACATCAGTGTGATGTCATTTATAAACATTAAATATGGCGACGTTGCCACTGAAATTGTCTCGTAACGAACAGTGTGCCGTTATTGTACTTTTGTAGGCAAAAAAATAAATGCAAATCAAATTCACTCTAAGATGCATCCAGTATAGGGCAACAAGTGATTTAGAAGCAAACAGTTCATATTTGGTATAAGAAAATGCTAGGGCAAAAATTTTTGTCATATACAAAGATGCAATCATTCGTTCTTCAGTGGCATGGACAGCAGCCAGCATCATTCTTAGCATCGGACATTCAGAAGTTTGCTGAAAGAACAAATTGAGAACAAATATTTGAGCGAACTTGGATGACATGTTGAAAAAATAGTACATCTGCAGACTGTGTTCTGTAGACAGCGATGTCATCATCCAAAAAAATTTCTACACATATTCAGAATAAAATTCCCTACAAAACGTATACTTCAGATTTTTTAGATTTGGAAAACTAACAGAATGACACTGTTTTGTAACTTATTAATCGAACAACCCTCGTAACTGCGTAAAAAAATACTCATTACACACAGTCATACGACACGTGAAACACCATGTCTTTATTATTATCATGAGCATCATCATCAATTCATGAAACTGATAATGGCAAACTAAAGTAAAATACTAAACAAAATGTTAATGCATACCAATCATGCAGAAGATATCTGAAACCAGCGACGGAACTTCATTATGCATATCCTACAGAAATGAAAACAAACAATGAAAACGGTTCAGTGATGACAGTATAACAAAAAAAACTACACTGTGGGGTATAAAAAACAAAATTTTGTTTACCATAACCTGAAAATGGTTATCCAATTTTAATAATTTTTGATACACATATTCATGACACAACTGAACATCAAATGGTCATTCAGTTTCCCACCTCACCCAACATCTGCTTCTGCACTACCTGGTAAAAACAAAACAGACAAAATATGCATTAAAATCAACAAAAAAACTATAAAAATTTCATTTTTCTGGATATGTGGCCACCAACAGCCAATCAATTACAAGGTTTGACTGTTATGCAGCAGCACGTCTATTAAATAGGCCTAACATTCAGGAATACTGATGAATGTAAGAAACAATTAGTGAAGTCTGGATTGTTCTGGAGCAGAATGTTATCGACACTGCTATCAACGAATGGAGAAAGTGTCTCCAAGCCGACCCCATGTTCATGGGCCAACATTTCAAACATTTTTATAGGCAGTTAAAAATGGACAATTGGATAAATAAACTATTAGCTAAAATGATAAAAATATGGACAAAATGTCTGTTTTGTGTGTTTTTTTGATTAAGCAATAACACCAGTGGTTAAAAATGCAATATTTTGTTCATTTTCTTTCCCCAGGCAGTGCAGAAACAGACAGTAAGTGAGGTAGGAAACTAAAGAGTCATTTGATGGCCAGTTGTATCAGAAATATTAGTACCAAAACTTATTAAAATTAGATCACTTTTCTTCAAGTTATGATGAGAAAAATTTTGGTGTGTTTTTATGCCCCATAGTGTATATATCACAGCACATCTCAGACCAAACATGTTGTGTACTTGAGAGTTTCATAACAGCACAGGACAACACAGGCCATTTAACATCATACATGTTTTATACATGCTACAACAAGCATTTACATATGACTAACAATAATATGATTAAAGCAACCACACAAGAATGTTATTTAGCTACAACAAAATGGTAGAGAAGACACAGCAATCAATGCCTCTCAATTTGTCAATGCCTGCAAACTTGTGTAAAGAAGAAGAGACAGATTGTAAATATATACATGTACATGAAAGTTTGAGAGATAAGTCATGTGACTAAATAACAGACTCAACTTACAGCAACATCGGCCAATGCGCCAATGACCTGTTCCACTTTTAAGTGGCCATTAACACCAGACCAGCACAGCTCATACAAAACACGTTTCAAATCCTTCGACTCCATACTTTCAACAACGTTCACACTGGAACCAATAAGTTTTTTGCAAGTATCAACGCTGCAAAAGAACAGAATGACAGTCATAGAATGCAACAGCTGTAAAAAATAAACCAATTGACATGTTAGTAGCTTCTGTAATCAGTCACTAAGCTGAATTTTGATGCCGACTAGCCAGATATTAGTAAGACTGACACTGGAGTAACAAATCACTGGCCCCAAGCTGCCCAACCATTACAATTACTGTTATATCTTAACACAAAATACCTGCATGCAATGGGTTCAAATCGCATCACATGACATTAACAAATACGCACAGTCGCTCGTGCACTGTTGCCCGAGAACTGTTGACCAGGCAACAATGAAGTCGTCACAGCTTTTTCGTAATTGTTTACTTGTTGACTTGTAAAACTGTTTGGTTTTGAGATATATAATAATTTGAGATATAATAATTTTATCCTCTAGTTCGTACAATGTTTCCCTCGATCTCCGATCTCGAGGCAACATTTTACAAACTTCGCAAATAAAATTCTCAATGATGACCTCGACACCAGTCACTATTTGTATACTGGTACTGATACTGAACAGCTTTGCAAGAAGCGACTGACAGCATGTGATAGACACTGCTTCATCATTAGCCTACATGCTGCACTCGCTGCCTGTGGTGTTTTATTCATTCTCAATCCCCTGCTATAATAATGCACTGCTACTGAACCCGACCAGCTAAAAGTTTCTTGCAACCACTGGGCTGGAGAATGACGACAGCTGTCACGAAACGCTCTTGCAGCAATGCTCTCATATGGTGTCACTATTTACCAAAAATTGCCTGGTACTGAAAACAACCAACATTTCAATTTTCTTTATTGGAGTTAAGGATAGGTATATGAAAAACTATCAAAAACACTGTGGGAGTTTACAGTACTTAGTGCCAACTCCTCTCACAGCTGATCTGGCAGCTTAAAAGCTGTGCTCTGACATCTCTGCCAATGACTTGGCCAAGATGTGTCAAGATGTTATGACTAAACTAATGTCCATTGCCACTGGACATCTCAACATCTCATTGCACTGACTACTATTACATGACTTCACTGTTTAGGCTTATTGTTACGTGTCCTTGTAGTCTTAGGACTTAACGCCACGCTAAAGTTAATTCATCCTTCATCATCATCATCATTATTCTCACTGTCATCATTGTCATGTCTAGTCGTCACCATTTATCACCACGTATGATGCTGGGGTTCAATGCAAACTATGGCGCTGCTCAGCACCCTGCAACAGCTGCCGAGAGGAGATATCGAAGACTGTGATGACAAGTGAGACTGAAAGACAAAGCTGAATGCAATGCACTCATTATAGATTATATGAAGACAAAAAAGACAAATACTGGAAAAAGCGAGATTGCCAAGAGCTAATTTGCTCAGTTGTAGCTAATTTATAAGGCCACATAACAGCAGAATTTCCACTGTAGGCCGATCTACAATTTTAGAACAGCAGAAACACCCCAACATAGCTAATATGCGACGGATATTGCAGAGGAATTTCTGGCGGTGTCACTATTCCCTGACATACCACAATACTACAACACGGTAATACCAGATCACTGCAGGTAGCATGGAGCAGCCTACCAGCTAGAATTAGAAATAGGGACATGGTTAATAATAGTTAGTGGCCTTAGGGCTGGCCTGCCCACCAGCTGCTGCCAACCACATGCAGTCTGCGATTGATAAATTTTGCGCTATTGTGATATCTTAAGGAACAGCGAGATCACCTCTGGCCACATATTATGAATGTGAATGTGTACCACAGATTAGCAATCAGACATTAAATTTGATTAGATCCATGCAAAAACCTATTTTAGATAATAAAATCATACTGATTACGTACTAAACTAACCCTACCACTAACCCTAATGCTAACCCTAAACATAATCCTACCCTAACCCTATTTCTAACCTTATTCTTAACCCTATCCCTAACCATAACACGTAAGACATAAAGACAAAAGTGCAGAATGTAGAGTTCACTTTGCGAACTTTAACTTCTTAGCAACATAACAAGTTACAAAATGAATTATGAGAAAAAAAATTCTTAGACTTGAACTTGGAACCCAAAAAGTTAGCACGCCGACACCCCCAATGGCAGCATTCCTACCCACTCGGGCATTGGATTAACTGCTTGCCATGCTCTGGACAATCTATTTAACTACTGTCTGTCGTTTGTCAGACTGCAAATTATATTAACACCTAGTTTGTCAAGTCTTGCTAATATGGGGTACACTTTCATATTATGCGGGCCGGCTCCTAACCCTAACCCCGTCCCTATTTCTAACCCTAGCAAGTAGCCGATCACCGGCTGCTCCACGATATCTGCGGTGATCCGGTATTGCGGTAGTGTGGTATGTCATGTAATAGTGACACCGATTTCAGCCGCTGTAGCACCGTGCATTATCGACACGCAGACGTGGCAGCCGATAATTTTAATAGGTAATGTTACACATTTAGCTTCCCCAGCACACTGTACATTATTAAATTAATTTGGATTAACCAAAAAATACTAACAACTCCATTTTTCCACTCTTTTCCCAGGATTTCAACAACTCTTCACCAACACAAATCGTCGCCATTTTGGTTAATCCGGAAAAATAAGTAAAACTATTACAGGTTTTGCAAGCGATTCCGACTATTGCTGCGTTTCTCTATAGCGTAATCTGTCCGTCTGTCACAATCTTGCATCGTCCTTGAACTGTTTGACGGATTTAGATGCCATTTGACAGGTAGGCCCTACATTTGTGGGGTCAAAAAATACATTGTGTCAGAGGTGGGTTTTTGATTCCTGAAGGATTAAATGGAAAAGGGTCTTACCCTCAGACGAAACATACACACATTGCTTAAGTCCGATTAAGGACAAAAATGACTTATTACTTAACAGGTGGGAGCATCGATTATTTATTACATTTTTTAACGAAATTCCCCTGCTAGCAGTCGTGTGGCTCGAACTCAAATACATTAGCAACAGCATACGCAAAACGCGCATTGTCAACTGAGGGTGGTCAATACCATGCCTAGAACTTTTTGGTTAGTGGACCAATTTTTGCCGAACCACTAGACACAACTGTCGAGCAAGTTTGTTCCTAATTTTCAATATCTTGATTGTTTCGTAAGATATTTGCGGTCAGAGTCGAAAGTTGTCTGAAATCGCACTTAATTTTTGACGTTTTTGCCCTAACAAATTTTTGGGGGTGAGGGCTCCCCTAAAATTTTTTGGCATAAAAGATGATGCCTGTCATGTGGCAAAGGTTTGTGAGGTTACTCCCCCTAACTCCAAAGTTATAGGCGTAGATATGCTAAATTTTAAGCCGACTTTAAACCCCCTTTGGAAAAATCTATGGTTAAAACTTAACAAGGCCCACATGTATACGAAGATCAGAAAATTTCATTGACCCTGTCCATATGGTTCTGGTTGGTCCACTCAACGATTTATCAGTTATAAACAGCACAACATACATTATATAAGTACTTTGATGCTTTCATTTCAACTGCAAGTTTAGTTATGCCAAGAACATAATAACGAACAAAACCACTGCATCAATCAATTGTAGGTCAGTAATTATTAAACAGTATGCATAGAACATCAACAGTACACAACTGATACAGTCTCAATAAATTACTGCAATGACATTTAAACAGAAGACTAGAAGTAGTAGACAGTACTCGCTGCATTCGTTAAACACTGACAAAGAAATCAAAAGTTCAAAACATACTGTTAGCCTACATAATTACTGCACAATGCAAACTCATAACAGACTATAAAAGGCCACTAAAATATAACATGAATACACGGTAAACTGTCACATTGTAGAATCTTTTGCATGCGACAACAATAACCAATACTAATGCCATGATCAAAGTGTAACAGTTATCTTATAAACTTAACTGCAATTAAGTAACAGCAGTAACAGCCGAGCAATGAAAAGTGGCCAATCAAAGCAATGCAGTAAGTTAGAAAAAAAACAGAAATGTGTATGATTCGACAGGTAAATTGAGATCCATTCAACATAATATATATTAATGAAAACAACAGTTATTTAATTAAATTATCATTACAGTATACACCGAAGCATGCATGATTTACATTGAAGAAGGTTTCTAAGTCAACTAGTGCATAATTTGTGCAATAACTGACATTTTTTGCAATTAACAACAAACACTGAAATTCATCATAGTTTTCCATGGGATAAGATCACAAATATGCAAAGTGTATCCAGTGCTTATAAAGAAGCTGTACAAATGAGGTTTTAAGCAAAAAAGCAGCAAAATGGAAAAGTATCTGATCATAATGCAGCGAGTTGCCAGATCTTTTGAAAGTCATAGCACCAAACAATGCCCAAAACGTAGCTCAATTTTTATTCCTCGCATTTCCCAATAGTAGCCAGTAATTCAAAAAGTAGCCAAAAAATTAGCAAGCAAGGTGGCTGAGCTAAATTTTAGGGCGCCAAAGGCTGCCTCAAGTAGCCCAATTGGCACTTTTCGCGGTGCTCGTACGTACCGCCTAAGACCGTGTCTCTGCGGCAGTACGACGAGACCACTGCCGAGACAGGATGGCAGCCGGCCAACTGGCAACCTTAACCTTACCCAATTTGGCAAACCTGTAACACCTGTAACAAACGCCTCAATATAATAAAAAAAGTAATTGTCAAAACACTCATAGCAAAGTGTAATAAGCACCATTTATCTCAACTCATTTAATCTGGTCATTTGTTATGTTGGGATCAGATAGACAAGATCAGTTCATTAATATTATGCTGTCAAGAACACGATATTGCTGACAGCAGTAATGGTAACAAGTTGTTGTATATTAAGTAGAGGTGTACCAAACTTTAGCTTTCCAGATATGGCTAGCTAACTGAAAATAACTGGAGCCAGATTTGGCCAGATATAACTGCAGTTACATAGCACTGCTTTTCTAAAGTCCAAGTAGCACTATTCTAACCACAACAGATCATTTTTGATAACACCCTATCTCACTGAGAATGCATTAAAACTGCCAAATCACTGAAATGGCAACCAGTCAAAATAAAACAACGTGGATAGCCGAATCTAAAAAAACTAGCTAGAAATTTTGCAGAATACTGCTTTCACTGAATCTACCAGAAAGGCTGAATGGGGACTTATCAAAGCTGGGATTAAAAGTCAACTGGTGCATCTGTATGTAAAATAATGACTATGACTACAGGAAACAAGAAATCTGAGCTAATGCTCATGAGATGCACGAGAGCTTATGGCAGTTCCTGTTCGCAGCTAATATCAGTTTATCTCCATCCATTTTGTCGCATTTCACTCTTCTGCAGCAAAAAAATGGCACAAAATCACTAAAATCCTCCATTTTTTAGGTTCACGGTCATGCAAGGTCATCAATGTTGATACCATTAACAAAAACGTCACCATTGTTTGTTATGATAATATAGCCAAATTTCAGCAAAAAACGGCATCATTCAATGCCATCTTGCTTTAGGTTACTGCTAAGACAGGGTACCCTCAACTTTAAACCTTCCTGCAAAATCTAATTCCAATTTATAAATTCTAACACCTATTCCTAAAAATATCCAGTCCTTTCCCCATCAACATCGTAGTAATTGGCGTGGCAGTTATTAAGATATAGCCAAAAAATAACCCTAACCTGTTATTATCCCCTTTTCTAAGAGTCCTCAAATTACATAAAGGTGCCCCGTAATCAATCGCCGATGATTGATGTCATATTTTTTTCATTAAATTTCCATAAAAACTATATATTACCAAAATCCCTATATATCGCACTAATAAATGAAATATTTAGTATTTCTTGCCATTCATTCTAATTCGCGTACTTTGACGAAATGTGCGATATTAGTCCAACGTCGTATACGGGAGCCACATCCCTTTTCGAACTACTTAGTCAAAATTCACATTTTCCACTAGGTCTGGATATGCGAATCCGGTACAATAAGGATTCTAGCGGTCCAAACCATTTTCCATTCCGTAGTTTGGCTAAAAATTGGGGTGTTCATGCTAAAGTTGATGTACAAATACTGATCTCTAATCTCGATCGCATAACGACTTAGTTGCGTGGTGCCATCTTGTGAATACGTGTACTAGTCAGGCTTGCGCATGCCCATCTTTTCCCCCCTCATTCAGGGTAACTCCCTTCACCCAGTGGGATGAAATTTTGTCACGAAATACTAGAGACACTAAGCTATCATATGGTGAAAACCAAAAGTTTCTATCTCACCTGGTCTCCAAACGGTACCGGGTTGTGACAGACGGATGGACAAACAGAATTACCACAGTTAATACGTGCTATAGCTATGCTAGCTCTTGCGCATAAAAATGCATTTATGATACAGACATGTACAACAGATTCAAAGTGATGTAACCATATAGAAGAAACATTCGAACGACTCATAAAATGGATGAATTTATCCACATGCAAATGATCAAACATTCAAATTTGACACAGTCTCGTCAAAAACTAGCATAGCAACAATGCCTTCACCAGGCTCCAATGTCAAAGCAGACAACGCTATCAGTTCACCTTCTTCGACCTTTAACGTTGTTCCACTGTACAAAACCACCTTACCGCGAACCATCCCCATCATCACGGTATAATCATCAGTCGAAGCATGCTCGCCAAGGTTCACTGCTATCAGATATGGAGCAGTGTCACGGGCATATCTCATGAATGAAAGAACGTTTTCATTGACAACAAGAAATTGCACTTTGTTCGACAGAAACGACCGCTCCTTCCGCAGGTGTGACAGCCTCTGATAAATCTGCAGTGGAGAGCGACCTCTGGCGTCATTTCTCTGAACCTATTAGCAGGCAAAACCGAATGATAACAGTATACATATGTCAAGCAGTAGAAAAAACTATATACAATGCCGTCACATTTCTATAACCGTATTATGCACGCCTCTTTCAGTAACAAATAACAAATTCCACAACCTAGTCATCAAATGCACCAGATACTATTAATGGAAGATCAAAATGCTAGCCATTTTCTTTTCAAAATTAAAGGTCTATGGACACCAAAATTAGGAGGGTCGTTCGATAAATAAGTTACAAAACAGCGTCATTCGGCTAGTTTTCCAAATATTGAAAATCCGAAATATAGGTTTTGTGTGGAATTTAATTCTGAGCAGCAGCTGTTTTTGACAATGACATCTCTGTGACGTCATTTATAAACATTAAATACGACGACGTTGCCACTGAAATCCTCTCGTAAAGAACTGTGCACCATTATTGTATTTTTGTGAACAAAAAATAGATGCATAATCAAATTCACTCTGAAATGCATCCAGTTTATGGCGACAAGTGCTTTATGAAGCAAACAGTTCACATTTGGTGTAAGAAAATGCTAGGTTGGCAGAAATTTGCATTATATACCGAGGTGCAATCAGTCATTCTTTTTGGCATGGACAGCAGCCATCATCTTTTTTTGGCATTGGGCATTCAGAAGTTTTCTGACAGATAGGACAAATCTTTGAGCAAACTAACGAAATGTTGAAAAATAAAACAGTCTTTAGCATTTACGTAAATGTACAGATGACAGAGGGGTTTACTTATGTAACGCCATGCTGGTAACGCAGATATTTGCTATTGATAATCAACAATTAATAACTTCATCAATAAGTGATATTTTTAAAGAAAATTTGGTGATCGCTTCAGCAATTTAATGAGGATTATGTGTACAAAATTGTATTTAAATTCGTTTAGATATGACATTTTTATTGTACAATGTCTAGGGGGTTACTTTTTTCTGGACAGAGTGTAGATAAAAGCTAAGAATGCTAACAGTTACTACTAATCACAGACAAAAGCTGGTTACTAAACAATCCAGTCACTAATTTTTAGTCCACCCAGAAGCGATAGCTTTCGATGCGGGCTTATGTTTTACAGCAGATGTTTATTTACTTTTTATTTCAATCGAGAGACCTCCGAGATGCGTTGACCGATCGGCTCGAAAATTTGCAGGGCGATCAGACCTAGACTAGATTTTGTAATGCCAGTCCAAAATTTCTGGGGGCCCTCCCAAAAAAATTTTAGTGGCTAAAACATGCAAAATTTGGCCCGATATCAGACAACTTCAAACTTCGGCGGCGAATATCTCCGGAACGGATGAAGATATTCAAAATCAGACAAGTATTTGATCTACCATGATTCCTTCCACGTTATGCAAAAAAATCCGGTGAACTTTGGTCCAGTAGTTACGGAGATCTCAATGTGGAATCATACCCACCCAAATTGACTTTTTCGGAATCCATATTTCGGCTCCTAAAGAGTGCTGAGCCTCCAAGTTTTTACATGCGCTAGAGAATGACCAAGTCTTACTAGCGCACCCCCACCAGGGATGGGGGTGTCCCTTACAATTTTTTTCAAAGGGGGTCCAAAATTGGCTTAAAGTTTGATATATCCATGCCTGTAGCTTTAGGGATAAAGGGAGTACCCCTATGAAACTTTGCCACATGATGGGACATACAGTGGGCATGATCACTTATGTACAAATTTTGGGGGGCCCGCTTGGGCCCCACAAAAATTTGGGAAAACCAAAAAGTCGAAAATTCAGCTTGATTTCGGACAACTTTGAAATATGACCACGAATATCTTAAGAACCTATCTAGATATTGAAACTTGGAAACAAACTTGATCGAGGACGATTTCTATGGGATCTAACAAAAAACAACTGGTGAAGTTTGGTCCACTAACAAAAAAGTTACAGGCATGGATGTTGACCCACCTTGAGTCGGCACTGCACGTTTTGTGTACACTAATGCGTTGGAGTTCGGGTCATGTGACTTTGCTACCATGGGAATTTCAACCCCCTAAATTTTTCCTCCCAATCGGACTTAAGACGCCGGGCGGACTCACGTTGGGCCTTGCCTCAAAATTTCTTGTTATTAAAGCACAACTGGTATAAGCAGCATTACAGCATCTGAGACCTTTACCATAACCTTTTATAGTCTGAATAGCAGCAAAATATACACCTTCAACTTTAGCAATGACACTGAAATCTTGCACAAAAACCTAATCAACTGAACATTTACACAATATCAGGATTCTGTTATTAAGGCTAAAATACAGTCCTTTTGTGGATCAAACATAGTCCATTCGAGGGTTAAAGACATGTTATCTCATCTGCAAGCCTGTGCTTCTCTTCTAATGCCAAATACACCATGCCCCAAAATTAACGACATCCCTACCGATAAGTCAGTGTAAAATCGTTAATACCTGACAATTTTTACAAAATTTTAAGGAGTCATTGAGACAATCATTCTGAACTTGTCTTTAAAGTTTGAGATTAAAATGGCCACTTTTGGCCTCGATGCAAGCTCTTAGTCTAAGGCGGGTATGCTACTGCTTGATCCCTTTGTCAATAACAATGCACTGAACGTATCTGAATGTAAACAACCTCTGACGTCATAATGATGTTACACTGCACACACACGGTAAGATGCATACGTCATAATGGACATGACCGTAAGTAATGTTAAGATAGTGCAATGTACGACATTTCGTTGAAATTCATGAACTACAAACTGAATTAGGTGTGTTTGAAACAGGAATGCTGCTAATCTTGGGACACGGTGTATGTATCAATGTATGGCTCTTTCAATAAGTACAGCATAAATTGTGACCACTCAAATCAGAAAACACCAGGTGGATACCGTAAACAGGTAAACTACATATCACGATACACAGCAGCATTCACGGCCATCTGATAACCACAGAGGATAAAGCCAAAGTGCATTACCTCAACGTTATTTGTGTGGTAAGATGGATGTACAGGCAGCCAGGGTGAACCGGCAGTTGTAAAGCCAGCGTGATTGGCCGACGACCATAACATCGGGGCTCGAGATAAAGCGCGAACAACAGACCCTCGGTTCTGACAGAACAACACACACACACAGACAGAATAACAGACAGACAGACAAAAAACAACCAGTGCAACTAGAAGGCGCTCATGAGAGTGCATATCTCCACCAAGTGAAGTGATTTAAACATTACTACTACTACTACAACTACACCCTACAAAGAAAGGGGAGGGAGAAGGAAGAGCTGCTTCGTGGAGGGAAGGAAAAGTAATAGCCAGCGTTGCTGCTTGTGCTCTTAGGGCGAGTTGCACCAACGTGGTTCATGACCTTGGTTCAGCTGAACCTAGATCAAGAGTTGAACCGAGTTCACGCTGAATTATGTTGCACCAAGTTGAACTTGGATCAGCTGATCCCGTTCAGTTAAACGGCCATGGTTATACCGTGGACGACTCTGATTGGTCAAGCCGTGCTCAGCCCGTAGGCCAACTACAGTGACGT
>Ga0209671_1001409_pt1 | contig 20000 bp, 12 predicted proteins | sample WorMetHERISLAND2_2_FD_187401 | JGI IMG/M metagenome (GOLD analysis project Ga0209671, IMG submission 187401) | Marine gutless worms symbiont microbial communities from Max Planck institute for Marine Microbiology, Germany - Olavius geniculatus... | ecosystem: Host-associated > Annelida >...
CACTGAACATTGTGTTTTAGCAGTACTTTTGAGGTTAAAACTTAAAGGTTATGCAACCCTGTATAAATAGCACATTATAGCAAACCAATTGCAGAGCTATGCGACAGCATCGCGTTTGGTTGGCTCTTCAAAGAACTGTTTTGGTTGGTCACAGCGAATGTCTTTGTTTATGTTATTAATGTTTTCTGTCTGTTTGTCTGTTTCTGCTGCTACTATACTGCTGCTGTTGTTATTGAGTTTTGCCTTAAAGGAAGATTTGTTATAAAGAGTTTTAAGTCAAAATTACAGCTGCATTATAGGTTAAAGGGACAGTCACATGTACAATAAATGTAAATGTTTACTTTGAGTAACTGACAAACTGTTTTTAATGCTATTCATGAGTTGTTATTGTTGTTGTTGATTTCTTTGTTGCTGCTGTCAAGGGTAAAAGTCCCGATTTTCATTTGTTATTTGCAAACTCTCCAATTTTGCTATTGTGACGATACCTAAAGCAAAATATGCTAAGGGTAAATGGTCGAGTGTAGGGTAAAGTGCATTTTGCTGGCATATTCTAGGATAACTTTCATTTTGTTGCGTGATTTGTTTTGTGCATTTTTTCCTGAAATCTAATTTTCAGACGTATCGAAGAATCTGTCACAGGGCCGTAGTGGTAAAAATGTAGAGTACATGTTATCGCGAATATTTTAAAGCACTTTCTTGATGATAAGGTTATTGTTGCATAATAACATGTATGCAGTTTCTGATGTATGTGTTTGCAGGATTATTTGAATTCTTTTTGGTGCGATTTCAACGTTTTAGTGCTTATTGTGTTGCCTCTCTAATACAGGCCTTGCCCATGTCCATCTGTCTGTCTGTCTGTCTGTCTGTCTCTCTGTCTATACTGCATGGTCTCCGAACTGGAAAACAAGAAGGCCAAAGCCGAAATTGGGGCATGGGTAACTGGTGTGCTCATTTTCAGCTGAAAAGATCAAAGGTACATGTTTGAGGTGTTTGGCCAAACACAGGACCACCATGTTTAGGGTAACGCCACTTTGGACCCCGTAGCGTTCATTTGACAGGCCCCCTGTCCTCCAATAGACAGCATTATCACATTGATGTCTGTCTGGAGGATAACAAGGAAGATTATTAGGACTGCCATTATGTTAATTACATATGCACGCGTATAATGGAGTTCTTACAATTTTTGGTTAAGCTCATTTTTGTGTTTTGTGTTTCTGTAAAGGATAAACTTTCTGTTTGTTGTAAAGTTTAAACTTATGTGTATGTGTGCATTCTGCCTGAAAAGGCCGTCCCCAAAATGACCTATACTGTGTCGGGTTGGATGTTAAACCCTACTCACTCACTCACTCACTGTAGCGTTCATTTTGCACTAATTGTAATGCTGACCAATGAACCTGAAATGCAGCAGTTAGATGCTTTTTGCGACCATAAAATGCAACAAAATGCAAGTGTAGCCATTGGGGGAGCTTACTGCACTCCCCCAGACCTCGTCGTTAATTCTAAGGGACCACTTTGTGGCAGGAAGGGGAAAGGGAAAGGGGAAAGGAAAGTAGGGTAAGGCTTAAGTGTAAGAAAAAGAGAGCAAGGGAAGGGGAAGACTGGGAAGTGGAACGGAGGTTGAGTATGGTGCTCAGTTGGAAGAGGGTCACCAATTGGCTAAGGTTGGCTTTGACGTTGAGTTTGAGGTTGCACAGGTCTAAGCAGATGGCTGCACAATACGTTGGCACTGGGCCGAAGCATTATTTAATAGTTGTGTTCTGTTTTTAACTTTGTATTTGCCGATCGCAATCAAATACGGAGTTGTTTCGTTGATACTTTCCTAATGTTCCAGTTTCTTCTGAGTTTCAAGCATGTGTAATGATGTGTGTGTGTATACAAGGTGTCTGGAGAAATGGCACCGTAATATGGCTACGGCATATCAAGTAATTCGGAAGTCTTGTGAAAATTTACGTATTTATAGTTGAGACATTTTTTTATTCTTTTGTTGGGGAATTTGGTCATTGCATTGCAAAAATGTTCAGAATTGATATCTTCGGATTCGATGTATAATTTGTGCTTTTACATGGCTGTCCTGATAGGTTTTGTCCTTTTTGTGTGTCATTTTTGTCCACCTGTCTGTCTCATGAGGCTTCTAACTCCAAAACAAAAAGGCATAGGGAAAAAAACAAAATTGTTATGAATGTTTCCTAGGGAAGGAGTAACCCGTTTGCCAGTTTTTACGTCAGATCTAGGTATACAGTCGCATGTAATATTACGTTGATACAGTATTAGACTGCGTTCAAACAGTCACGAGTATGTGTACGGGTCCAGGTTTCCGTTTACGGCTCGTAGAAGCTTCACTTGTACGAGTAGAACGTTCATGGTCACTTGTACAAGCACATAACTAAACCCGTGTCAGCCATATTGAATGAAATTGAATCGAAGAAATGCTTCGTCATTAAAACAACAATATTCCACTACAAAGTTACTATTTTTACAAACTGCACTTTTCTAACGATAAACAATTTTACGACGATGTCAGTTCTGACGTCAAATATGCGCCAGTTTTTATAAATTATATTAATGCTATTTACGAGTACTTTACTTTTTATGAGCTGGATAAAAACACGACCTGCACAGAAACTACTCATACGAGTGAAATTTACAGGTAACCCATACTCGTATGTATGTGAACAGCCGCCATTAAAATACACGCAAACTTGTGGTTGCCGGAACTCATACGGGAATCCGTACAGTGCCGGACTCGTACTCGTGTTTATGTGAACGCAGCCTTAGCATACAGTATTTCTGGGTTTGAATTCTCCGGGCTTTAGCTTTTTGTGTGTCGTTTTTTCCAGACACCTTTATATGAGTTCTCTGTCTCTGCTAATCTCGTCCGTAATGTATTTGGTGCCTCGGAAACATTATGCACATCAACGTCTGCCTATCTCTCTGTCTCAATGTATGCCTGGATGTCTGTGTGTGTATATTTGTTTATTTGTAATACAGCTGTCACGTTGTTTCTTGCTGTGAAAAGTTGCGTGAAACTTTTGCAGTAAAGCTTTCTTGACAGCCACATGTTCTGTCCACCGATATTCAATGACTTTTGCAGCTGTTTTTTTTATCCTAAGATTTTTATTACTAATTCTTTTTAATAACTGATGATTTGTTGTTTTTGTTTAAGTGTTTGTTGCTGTGAAATTGTGTAAAATGATTGCTAAACATGTCTAGTTTTGAGCCCATTAGCTAAGGGTTTTCTGCATTTTTTGCACAGATAAACAAACGTTGAATATGCAATCATGCAAATGACATTTAAAGTGGAGATGCAGCGTTTTCATTGATCATACGTTTTTACCGTTTGTTGCGCCGTCGAACTACTTGCAATAGTTTAAGCTCAGCTTTACGGTTTTTGTGCATCTTGCCGGTGTGTTAAGTGCCCTTAACAGTTCTGGTAATCTGGTAATCTGGTAATCTGGTAATCTGGTAAGCGTTTGAAGCTCAACACATCTGATTGGGTTGTGATAATGTTTATATCTTCAAAAACATATTTTTAAAAAAAGTCATTGGTTGCGTTGACATCTGGTCATGAACAGAAATCATTTGGAGGAAGGCATGTCAGTAAAAGGGCTGTAATTTGGACAGCAAAACTCGTCTCCTGGGTTTTTCATGCAGTTGTACACAGCCTCTGTTCTTAAGTTATATGTACGTTATTATATGCATAATTATGCATGTAAACAAACTAATTATGCATGTAAATAAATCTATGCAGCTGCTGTAAGTAGCACCATTTATACTAGCTGTTTCATGTTTGTTTTATGCGAATATTTAGGTGCATGTGTCACCACTTAAACCTTTCAACTAAATTTGCCCTCTCTTGCTTTGTCTTCTCCGCCGTCCTTTTACTTTTGACTTTTCATTCTGTCCCCCTGTTCCAGGAGGATGTTTACTAAATCTAGCTGGGCCTGTATTTTGTAGCAAATTAACAGACATAGCTCTGTAATTTGCTCCTTTCCCTATGAATATCAAAAATTTTCCCATTCTACGATGGCTGACACTTCTTTGGCTATAATCACTAGCCACTCAACTATGCAGCATAAATTAGCATAGAATTATGGGTGTTATTGATGTACACCAGTTTTTTTTATCTAGTTTTTGCTGGTGTATGTTACGGCTGTTTGTGTTTTTTTTGGACACTTTTTGTCTTGTGTTCATAAGAATCACATCATTTGTAATTGTAGAGTGTAGATGTGTTTATAAAACATGTTGCCTCGTCGTGTCCGAAAACGTGTTATAATTTCTGACATATTTCAAGCTGTCGTTATGTAGCTTTTGTGTCACAGCATTTTTCGGTCTTCTAGCAGTTCTTGTGTGCTAACCAAAGACGCAAAGCATCTTAACATTGGTTTCGTTTTGTATAACCAAAGATTTCATGTATGTTCTTAAGAGCTGTAATTCACTACAAATGCATGATGTGGTCTATGCAGAAAGTATCGTTAACCCTGTAAAACATTGCTTTAGACAGAATTTGTATAGTTCATTTTTGCTGACAAAATTTATTCCCATTTTTGTACTGCATGCTACATCTGTTAAACAGTTGTGGAATGAAAAAGCTTTAAGCTAGTTGTCTCGGCTTTCGTTTATTTTTCATTTTGTAAATTCTGTGAATATTTGTTTTCATTTCCTGTTGTCGAGAGTTTTTAACTTTATTTTTGTGTGAGATATTCTCGTCTGTAGTGGAGTGCAATAACAGTTATTCTTCTAATCGAATATTTTGCTTGATGGTGCAGCGCTAATGCTATGTGTGAAATCTAGCCACTGATTGGTCGCTGCATGTTGCATGTGACCCGCTGTTTTAACCAATCACGCTTTAAGCACAGAACTGCTTTGCATAGAGACATGGTCGCTATTAATTACTGCTGTACAGTTTGTAGTTGGACTAACTGATGGAAGTTACCGACTTGTTGATTTGGTGCACGATTGTTTCGTCCCATGTTTTTCTTGTTACAATTATGCAGCAGTCCTAAGAGGCTGCAATATGGTAGTTGCTATTCCGTCTGTATGTCAGTCCGTCCAACTGTCTGTCACATACGAACTTCTAACCGGAAAACAAAAATGCACAGAAAAGCCGAAATTGGTGCAACCGTTGCCCAGGGCAGAAATAACCGATGTGCCGATTTTCAGTTTTAAAGGTCAAAGGTGAAGGTCATATGTCAAAAGTATCCACAAAATGACATCAGTAAACGTCAGTGTTTACTTATCCATGGCACGCCAGGCGCAGTGGTGGCAGTGTAAAAGTGGACTTCTGGTTGAAATTAAAAATAACCGTTGTAGGCTACGTGCATCACAATTTTTCACCAGCATTGGTCTCCCTCGAGCCCTCGGACAAAACAACCCACCCGCTTTCCCTCCCCACTCATCAGGACGGCTGCATAATAAGTCGGCTCTGGGCCGGCGTATTTTTTCTAGTTTGGCGAACACTGTTAATTAGTTCGTTGACGTTGTCGTTCGTTGTCACAACTAATTGCAAGCACATCTGATTGCGAAGGGTAAACGGAAGTTAACCGAACACTCGGTTGTCTGATGACTGATAGGGTTTCATATTGGCGGTCTGCTTTTAGACACTTTGTGTCGCCGACGTTGTTTAAACCAACACTTGTGTGAATAGGACCGTATTAGCGAGTGACAAAACCGCTTTATTGTTATGTTATGTTCATGCTTTATTTGTCACGCCAGTCTAAGCACAAAGCAAGTAGCAAAAGCAGACGACAAATTTAACAAAAATAGTCCACAGTAGCAATTATATACCCCATAGACCAGTTTTACCTCCAACACATCATGCAGGTTTCATCATAAATGTTTAAAGCTAAACACAATTCAGCAATAAACGGCATAAAATAATTGGCACAGATTACTAAGCGAGTGATTCCGAAAAGAATGCTGACACAATTTTTTACGAGTTTTTGGTCAATTTTCCCTGACAAATTTTTCCCCCGACACTTCACAGATTTTGACTGACAGCTGCAAAATTCCAAGACATTTCCGTGTTTTTGAAACGTGTGGCCACCACGGATATTATTTCGGAGAACGTTCAGTCCCAAATTTGGGGAAACAGCGTTCCCCTCGGCTACACCACTGGTGGGGGCCCCGTCACGACGCCATTGTGGCCACACGTGCTTGTAGCAACAGGGCTCATAGTGGGCCATTATGGATCGGTACGGCATACCAGCATTTTTGCCTGAGGAAAAGGCATCCGAGTACGTTACGCAGTTTTCTGAGATTTAGGCAACTGGTCGTGGTTGCTAATGTATGCATCGATCAGTGTCAAAATTAGTGCTAGCTTGTTTATTTGGCAACCGTTACGGTGTCGATTTGCCTTCATTCTTTAAACTGCACTCAATTTGTTCAGCTGATTCTCGGGAAAATAATTATTAAAATTGTTGGCACCAGGTGTCATATTTTGAGACCAAAATTCTCAAAATTCGATTTCGGCTGTGGCTCCAGCCCTGCCCTGCTGTGGTAATTTCATCACTTCCCAAAATCCACTAGCTAGATTTCAGGGTCCTACTTCTAAGCGGGGGAGGGTAAAGAAGAAGGGTTAGTGAGTGAGTGAGTGGGGTTTAACGTCCCACCCGACACAGTATAAGAAGGGAGGGAGGGAACGAAGAAGACGGAAGAGGAGGGGGGAAGACGGAAGGGCAAGGAAGGAAGAGAACTGCAGGGTAGGTAGGGAAAACTGTCATACCCTCATTTATTTTTCTCACTTCGAGTCCTAAGTAGCAAACGTAAAGCAATCGGCCAAAATGGCGTCGTGACGGGGCCCCACCAGTGGTGTAGCCGAGGGGAACGCCGTTTCCCCAAATTTGGGAATGAACGTCGCCATTCTCCGAAATAATATCCATGGTAGCCACACGTTTCAAAAACACGGAAATGTCGTGGAATTCGACAGCTGTCAGTCGAAATTTGTGAAGTGTCGGGGAAAAAATTTTGTCAGGGAAAACTTGACCAAAAACTCATAAAAATTGTGTCAGCATGCTTTTTGGAATCACTTACTTAGTAATCTGTGCCAATTATTTTATGCTGTTTGTTGCTGAATTGTGTTCAGCTGTAAACATTTGCATTTATGTTATACTTATAGGCCTATTTTGGTTAGTACTAGGGTTGTGTTACCCTAGTGTGAAGTTCCAATTGAATGGTTAGGAACTTAGGAGTGTTGCGAAGCATCAGGGAATTTCATAGTGTCCGGACAGTGGTCATTCTGAATATCACGACAAGAGGGAACAGTAGCGTTCCCCCTAGGTAGACCTGCAAAGAAATGAGAACTCTAGCCCCGTCGTTTGGCCACCTGAAAATTTAAAAAATAGGCCTATATACAAAACCCGGAGTTATCAGATGCAGCTTCTGGGGCGGAAAATGCTCTAAAGCGGCCGGGGCTGCGCCTTGGACTCTGCTGGGGAAGCTCTTAAGACGCGGTCTCCCTAATCTCTAGGGGGCCTGAGTACTTCTAAGGGGAGTAGGGGTCGGAAAAAAAAAGAGTCGTTACCCCAGATAAAAACTGTAATAGTACACCACCGAGTTTTTACCCAAACTAACGATGCAGGTTTCGTCATTATGCAGCCAATATAGTAACAAACGCAAAGCTACTAGCCGTCGCAATTAAGCACAGAAAAATTCTCGTATACTTCCATTCGCCTCTGTCGCTAAAAAAAACCCGTCCCCAAAATGTTGTTGACCCCTCAAAATGCTAGTGCTGTTTTTGTCTGTTTTCAAAAAGTTTTACTGAAACGTTTTCTTTCGGTTCTTGTGGGTACTATTCGGCGTCACTTTGTTTTGTGAGTTGCTGTGTAATATTACGCGAAATGTCATAACTAAGAATTATTTTAAAAGAGTAAGAAATTCTCGCCGTTCATACTTTTTCGCGAAGCTGCAATCGGAAGCACTGGAATTTCGTAGGATTAACCACAATCATAAATAATCACAAATAATATAGTGGTCTAAAATTGTTTTTCATCCAATTTCTCACAAATAAAGTGACTACCTGAGTGTAGTCTACAGTAACTAAGCAAAAATGGCGATTTTTGACAACGCTACATAGGACCTATGTGAACAGCTAAGTCTTGAGTCTAGAAGCTTCTATTGAGACTTACTAGATTTGGAGTTTTCTGAGTTTAAGTCGGGTTTCAAGTTATTAGAATGAACACTGGCAGAAACTGTCCATGTCAAAAAAATCTAGACGTTTGCAAATGCATCCGTTTAGAAGTTGTAGACATTTAGGCCTAATTGTAAAATTAGATTAACACGCAACAGCAGCAAAAATACCGCTTTACAGAAAATGGTAAAATAGTTATGCCCTCTGTATTATTCGTTGCCAAATCGTTATAGGTACGCTTGGCAGTAGAGATCCGAAAGGTTAAAACCAAAGTCAAAACAGTAGGGGTGGCTGTGTTGGTCCGGTGTCGTGGGAAATTTGTCGCACCTGGAAAATTCTTCCCACCTCCATATTGTCAAAATGTAACTAACCCTAACCCTAACCTCAACCCTAGCCCTAATCCTAACTCTAATCTTAACCCTACTCCTAACCCTAACCCTAAATTTAACCCTATCCTTAATCTTAACCCTAACCCGTACTGCTGCGTGTGGGAATAATTTTCCGATGCGACGAATTTTCCACTAGGCCTACACCGGACAATCGATGCACCGACTTAACGCTTAGATTATTTCGAATTCAACAGTAGAGAGATGTACTCTACCAGCTATATGTACGCTGACAAACGATAACGCTAACCGGTCCTACGTCCTGGTGGCACGTTTCGCAGCAGAGATGAGGATCAGGTAATTAACTGAAAACATGCAGAAACGGAACGAAAAGTCACCGGCAGCAAAAAGCACTAAGCTTACTGCAGGCTAAACATTTCATGCAGATTGCCAATTGGACCAAGCACCATCACCATGAACTGCTCGTAGGCTGACTGATGATGTGTCGCTGTCAGCTGCTCATTTGCCAGTCTCTGCATCACAACATCTGATCATCATCATCATCATCATCGTCATCATGTAGGCTTACGTAGAGCGTGGCCACTTAACAGGAAAACCTGGAAAAGTCAGCGAATTTCAAAGTGATCAGCGAAAACTCAAAAAAACGAAAAAAAAGTCAGCGAGAACTGGAAATAGGATTAATGAAAATAGCCTATGAACATCAGGCTCGTATTTCTAGCATGAACGCTCCCCGTAAAAAATTCGGCGGAGACAACAAAAAATGTATAGCTGGAATCACAGATGTTAGGCCCTAAGTTCTCGCGGCCAAAGTGGTCTTGAGACGAGGCCAAAATCGCGTCATCGGCTTCATTCTCGGCGTTGAAACCATGGCCTCGGCATCGCCATCGGCCTTAAGCTTTTAACCTCGGTCTGGCCTTGGTCGTAGTATTTGGGCCGTAGCTTACAATGTCATTCTCACTTACTATAGCTCTACCTTTGAGCTTGGTCTTGGCCGCGGCCTTGAACACTGTTGGCCGTGGCTTCGGTCTCAGCCTCGCAATTCTTGCCTTGGCCTCGACCTTATGATCTCGTCCTCGGCTTAGGCAGTTTGGCTTCGTTTGACATGACTGCATGGTTACAATAGCATGGGGTCGATCATGACGTCACGCTCCGAGAACGGAGAGGGAGTTCACATTATTATGACGACGTGGTGACGAGGAACGGGGGGAGATTAAAGCTATTGTGACGTTGCACACTCACATCTGCGGGAAGGCACAATGGACAGCCAAATTCACGTCGCCAACTCGCCGTATGTTACAGGATGAGTACGCGTAAAACATTTCGGAACATGTTCGGTGCTTAATTTCACACGACTTCATGCATCAAGTTGACAGTAGATAACTCTGATGACAAATATCTATTCTATAAAATAGGGATGTTTCAGTTTGGACTGCGATTGGCTGTGACGTCATAAAGACGTCACGACGGTGATGCATTATCAGCATCATTATAGCTAGCGAGCGGCTACGCTGCAGCGCTGTGGACGTATCGAGGCCGCAGGCCAAGTTGAGGCCCAAAGGGCCGAAAATAAAGGCCGCAGGCCGAAATCAAGGCCGCAGGCCAAGTTTAGGCTTAAAGGGCCGAAAATAAAGCCCGCAGGCCGATAATAAGGCAAAGATCAAACGGACAGGGAGCGTAGAGACCTGTCAGCTTGTAATATTTAGGCTATGTATCATATTTACACTGTGTCCGGCAAAAAAACTGACCACTAGACATCGCACAATAGAAATGTCAAATCAGAACGAATTTGAACAAAGTTGCATACACCAAATTCTCAATAAATTTCTGAAGCAAATTTCGTTGAAAAACATTATTTCTTACCAAAATTATCAAATGTTGAATATTGATAACGAAATATATTTTCTAGCAATATGGCGTTACATACAGCAGTCGCTCAAGTGACGTTTGTTGACGCAATCGAAAATAATGTAGGCCTAAACAATCACAAAATAATGTTTACTGCAAATGATATCGTGTTTTAATTAAACTGTTGAGACAATAAAAAATATGGTGCTAAAAGTTTATCGCAGAATTTCCCAGCAAGCCGTGGACACTGTCAGAATAAAATAAACGGTTGCCTAATACTGAACACTTCACGTTTTGAGGCGACCTCACAAAAGCTGCTGTAACTATTGTCTGCGTAGATAGATTTTACTGAAATTTGGCAATTTGATTGCCTATAAATGAGGTATTGTTGATGTAAAATTTTGCCAGAATCAGATGTTGTTTGTTAAAGTTACGCAAATGTACACAGGAGTTTACTTATGTAACACCATATTGGTAACGGAAATATTTTGTAATGGATATTCAACAATTAATAATTTTGGTAAAAATAATATTTTAAAGAAATTTGGCAGTCGCTTCAGAAATTTATTGGGGATGAAGTGTGCTAAACTTCATTCAAATTTGTTCAGATTTGACATTTTTATTGCATGATGTCTAGGGGGGTCAGTTTTTTTTACCGGACACAGTGTAGATACGCTGAAACTCATCTCTGTATAGACTGCACTACATGCTGCTGGGGAGAGGTAGACGTTTGTGACGTCATATTAATGATGTGGGTCCGGAGTAGTGTGACGAAAATAATGTAACGAATTGGTTGGTTAATATTTTCTTGAAATCGCGTGGCGTCATTTATGGACGCCCTCAGTTCAGGTAGTTAAGACTCTGTTGCCAATGGCCATGTGACCGATGTAGTCATAGGCGGATAGACCTATTACGAACATTATTCTTTATGATCATTTTTACTTTTTTTCTTTTTAAAAATTATTTTATTGTTAAACTGCTACCAGTAATGGTAAATAGGAAGGATTTTCATGAACTTACGTCTGACGAAGACTCTGACTTCAGCGATGCAGATGGCCTGTATGCGTCTGAACTGCCTGTGAATAACGACGTAGCGGTAAGTGTCGCCCGATGGCGGGAAGTTGACGGACGCTTCGCCAGATGGCGGCAGCGTGGCGTCGTACTGCACGTAACGGTACTGCTTGTAGACCGGAGGCGTACTCGCAGGGTCCTCGTTAGTCAGACCGACCACGAAGTAGCTCATGCGCCGCTTCGCTATAACACAACGTCTGCACTCGCTAAGTATGGTTTCTGTTCGGCTATAAGGATTTCTTAGAGGTCAGAGGTTGTGGCTAGACCTGCGAGTCGGGTTGAACAAGTCGACTTGAGTGGACTTGGGCCTTCCAAGTTGTATCAAGTCGGTCTGTAGTAGCGTCACCATCGAAATTTTCTGGCCCCGTTGGTCTCATAATTTACAAGTCATTTCAAGTCGACCTGACAAATAATCTTGGACCTAGCAGCAGGCCAGTCGAGAGGGTGGGGTAAGTGGGTAAGTTACCCCGGGCCCCGCGACGTTTGGGGGCCCGCCGGCGCTTAAAGGTATAAAGTACACCAGAATGCGCAATTTTAAAAACTTCAAATTTTTCCCCAAAGGGGCCCCGTGAGAATGTTTCCCTGAATCTCGCTGTGGTTCTCGGCGTCCCTGCATTATGACACAATAGGCGTATTTGCACACGTTAGATGTTAGCGCTCTGCAGCAGCAATAGGCCTAGTAGGCTAATAGTTTGGTGCGAGTAGATCTATGCCTTTTGTTTCGAAAGCAAAACGTTTCATACACCGAGACTTCAGTCTCAAAACCAAGAACTGAAACATGGCTTTCGTTTTAGAATCAAAACCAAGTACAAAACCTTTTCACAGGATTTCGACCTAGACAGAATCTTGCTTCAAATCTGAGACCAAAACATTTGTTTCAACATTAAAACCAACAACAAAACTTTTGCCTTAATTTTAGGATCAAGACCATGAACAAGACTGTTGTCTCCAAATCAAAAACTGTACAGAGACTTTGTCTCAAAACCTAGACCAAGACTAAAGTCTCAAGATCAAGAGCAAGATTAAGACATTTTCCTAATAAAAAAACGAAAAAAACTTTTCAACATTGAGACCGAGATTAAGACTTTGACTTTTGTCTCAAGAGACTATTTGTTTTGGGGGAGACACGCGGACGCTAAGACAATAGACTCTTAAGGAGTACTAAGACTTAGATGACGTAGGCTTATAGGTTTCAAAACTGTCTACTGCCTATGGTGAAACGTACTTACTTCATGACCGTGATTGACGGCGTCTTCTGCCTAGACGCATGTGCGGTATACAAATCCCGGGACGCTATCAGTTGTCACGCATATAAGTGGAGTGAGATTATAATTACAATATGGACACTTATAACACTCCTGGCACTACACGGTGTTTCACAAAAAGACCCCTTTTCGTCTTGAACAAGATAATGTTCATATGAACACGGAGTCTGTCCAATGCACTTCGACAGTTTACAGTATATGTCCGTATAAATATAATCTATTAGCTGTTTAGACCGGTAGAAAAAATCAAACAGTTTAATTTCAAATTGTACAGCAGCAATGATCTATTCGTCACCAGCGCTTTACTATAAAAAGGTCCATCGTCACCGTGCGTCTATCTTGCACCGTTACGGAGATATGGCGCCTCAAATATTGGACGCACAGACGTGGACACGGAAAGAAAGACGGAAAAAGGAAAAGAGAAAGAGGAAGGGGAGGAGAAGGGAAGGGAAAAGAAAAGTGAAAGGGAAAAAGGAAAGGAAAAGTGAAGGAGAAAAGAAATGAAAGGTGAAGGGAAGAGGAAGGGAAATGGAAAAAGAAAGGGAAAGAAAAAAGGGAGAGGGAAAGGAAAAAGAAAAAGAGGAAGAGGAAACAGTAAGGGAAAGGAAAAGTGGAAGGAAAAGGAAAAGGGGGTGGAAAAGGGAAAAGGAAAGAAAAAGGGAAAGGAAAAAAATAGAAAAGGGGAAAGGGGAAGGGAAAGGAGAAGGGAAAGGGTAAGGAAAAGTGGAAGGAGAAAAAGAAGGGAAAGGGGTAGGGAAAGGGAAAGTGGAAGGAAAATAGCTTATGAAAAGTAGGACGCACGCACGGACGGACGGACGGACGCACGCACAGATACTCAGGTGATTTTATACTCTGTCCAATGCTATGCATAGCATTGGACAGACAAAAAAAACAAAAAAGGGTCCTTTTTATGAAACACCGTGTATATTGAGAGATGGAAGGACTAAGTAAGTCGTGAAATGAGAAAATAATAAGCGGCTGACTAACCGAGTCTGCGGTGATTGTCGTTGACAACGGTGACCGTGGCTACATCGATCGGTTCCAGTAGGTCGAGAGCCCACCACGGTTCTGTAGACATCGCGCGCGTACAGGCAGATGTCAGCGGGTCGTTGTCAGTAGCCTTAGCAGCGACCTTCCTACGGTAAGTGTTGATCTGCAGCGCGTTGCCACGCAGCGCCGCGTTCACTGCATTATATCAAACACACACAACTGATTTTTCGGGATCCGCGGTGGTTAAGAAATTTGTATCCCGCTATTATGAATCGATCCCGTCTTCGGGATGAGGCTTACAGATTGGTGATTAGACTATTTAGTGGGTATTCCTATAGTAGCTTTACCAGACTTATTCCATGCACAGAATGCACGATAGGAAAAATAAGTATGCCGGTGAAACTTGGCAGTATGTGGCAGTGTTCGCAGCACGAGTGGTGCATGCGTCACGGCGTAATAGCTATACCAATACTCCGGGGTCTCTTATTCCGACACAAAATGTGCAGTAGGAAATGGCGAGCGTGTAACAGGAATTCGCCTTATGAATGTGCGGTAGCATTTTTAGCAATAAAGATTAACTGCATAATTAATGTGAAGTACTGTTAAATTCTGAGTCAAATACTGAGGAAAATATGCAAAATTGTTGCCTCCAGATGAAAAAAGCCTGAATGGATAGAAATTAAGAGGAAGTGTGCAGTAGGAACTTTTAAACATTCTAGGCTCTACAGTTTTCCCGTAAGCGGTCAAAATGCGTCACCCATACTACTTTTGCGGTGAAATATTTGCTCCAAATATTTACACTGTGCAGACGACAAAGCTGAAATCAGACTAACAGCCGCAGTTGAATCCGTCTCCGAAGTACGGGTCGTTGCAGGTGCAGGTGAAACTTCCGGGCTGATTATCACACGCAGCGTTCTCATCACAGCCTCCGTTGCCAGTGGCACACTCGTCTACGTCTGATGATAACAACATGTCACCGCGCAGTATTTGTGGTCACTCGTCAGCTTAATTATTCGCCAAAGTAGGACATACAGATAGCAACATGCACATTGAACATACAGTAGCGTCGTCGCTAAATGTTGGGCTGTCGGAAAATCGTCAGAAAATTCTCCTGTTGTTGTTGAAAACTTTTGGTTTAGAAATGCAAAGCCTGATGCTGAAATCCTCCTGCTTATTTCGGGGAAATTTTGAAAGGGAAGCGAACGAAATTGCACCTCTGAGCATAACTAATCTCGTCTGTCAGAAATTTGCGCCCTCTGTCAGAAAATTGCAAAGTCTTCTTCCCTGTTTACTTTTTCACCCCTCGACGCCATTGTCGATAATGCGACCGAAACAACTAAGTAGAAATTGCGCTTGGAGTTGTTCCAAATGAAATTAACATAAACAATGAGTACAAGCAGTGAGAAACAAACCGTACATGAGCTTACTGTGCGACGGAATAAGGGAGAATTTCGCAGAACGTTTGAACTTTTGATACAGAAGCAAAACCGATTCGGTTTGCAGCGAAGCAATTATAGAGATTAATGACACGTCTAAATAAAATGAAATCTGGTAATAATTAGCCTCCTAAACGAACGCTTGAAAGTCCGTTATAGCTAGGAAACCACCGTAGTCCCGCAGAGTTGCAGTGAATAAATGCCAAAATATAAGTCAAATTTGGTGGAAACCAAATACAGTAGGTTTGGCATCAACACCACAAATAACACCCGTCATTGTAGCACTGTCACCTGAAAATTACATCCAGAAAGTATAGGCCTAAATTAGCGTACACAGACCCTATACGAACCGGTGCAAGTGAATCCATCGCCATCATATCCATCGTTACAGCTGCATGTGAACGCTCCCTGAGTGTTAGTACAACTGGCTACAGCCGCACATCCACCATTGTCCACTGAGCACTCGTCGATATCTGCAGTGTTAAAACACAGTGTAGTGCATTTCACAAGCCAGTGTAGCAACCGTATTAAGGTGAGGTGGGCAGATTTAAAGCCGCTTACGTCAGGTTTTTTCGCGATGATGCTTGCCGAAAATTACTCAGATCGGCCAATGTTTTACGGAATTAGTCCTAAAGTAACTCCGGCACAGTTTTTTTTTGTTTTGTGGGGGAGACACGCGGCGTATATGTGCCAAGGTTAAAACGGTGACCAATTTGCAAGATTACTAATAATTTAGAACATGACAACCGCATAATTTGCCTCACTAATCTAAATGTACGACAACAGGCAGTGCCGGATTAGCAAATGCTGATAAGCTCTACGGTTCAAACGGTTTCATTCCCAGCCAAGCAGGCCCATACGTGGTTTACCTACCCTGAAGCGATAGAAGGCTGAGTTAACCTTGGTCGTTAGTTGTACACGTTTTCTATACCCGGACGGTTTACCCGTCTGCAAAAGTCATCCATGTTAGTAGTAACCATCTGCGAGCGACACGGCTAGAAATCAAACTCACGACCATTTTGTTTCTAAGTTCAGCGTATACTAACGGTGGCATTAGGCTCCAGGAAAAAACGGAGACAAAAGGAAGCAAGACATAAGAAAAAAATGAGAAAAAGAAAAAGAAATGAAAAACTTCTTTCAAATTTTCAGGGAGACAGTCGACAAAAGTGACAAATACACAGTATTTTCAAACGTGGAGAAATAATCATTCTACAAACCGGTGCAAGTGAATCCGTCTCCATCATATCCATCATTACAGCTGCATGTAAACGCTCCCTGAGTGTTAGTACAACTGGCTACAGCCGCACAGCCGCCATTGTCCACAGCGCATTCGTCGATATCTGCACGTGTAAAAATAACTAAATAAATGACAAAATAAACAAATAAACAAACATATAAATAGTAGTAGTTCTTACGCTTATAGTACAGTATATATGACTGTTCAACGTCTAACCGTAATTGCTTATCGGGCACAACACTCAACTGAGACGGCGGTCCTCAAAGTCCTGTCGGACATTTTGACTGCCGCTGATCGCGGCGACCTCTGGATGATAACACTGCTCGACGTGTCTGCCACATTCGATACTGTTGATCACCCGATCTTACTGCGTCGTTTGATGACTTCCCACGGCGTCAACGGTGGCGTTCACACGTGGATCAGTTCGTACCTCGCCAACCGCACTCAGTACGTCTTTTTCTTTGGCAATTCCGGCTTTCTCTTGCAGCCTCTTAATTCCCACTGTATTTCTCGATAGAGTGTTCCGGTGTCTTCCATTTTAGTACATGTCCCATTTATTTTCCTTTTTTCTTTAATGATATGCTCCAATTTCCGCAACGCGTTTTTCTTTCTGATGTTTTCATTTTTCATTTTTAACTTTGTCTTTCCATGTTATCGTCAACAGTCATTGTTGTAACTTGTGATGAGCAGCTTCCAATTTCTTCATCTCTGACTGGTGGTGGCCATAGCCTAACTCTGCGCAGTAAGCTTACACTGGCGTTCAGCTAAACAACAAGTTTGCAACAGATCAATGTAAGTGACGTTTGCGCATGTCATATTGTAGTTTGCAGCAATACTCCAATACAAAAAGCGTGGAGTTTATGCTGATTTACCGTCGCAGTCTGTGCCGTCTCCGTCATATCCGTCGTTACATGTGCAGGTGAATCCTCCGGCGAAGTTGCTGCAGCTGGCGTCGGCGCTACATCCTGCACTGCCATCGGCACACTCGTCCACGTCTGCAACAACGGAGTTCAGTACTGAATTACGCCTCTACAGACGTTTACAGTTTACACTATAGCCCGTAAGCCGCTACTCATTTCCCGTATCGCTAAGGGTTGGAGGCCGAGTTGGCCTGAGCACACAGTAGGTTCCTCGCAAATGACATTTGAACAAAGAAAAGGAGCTGCAAGTCTTGTGGACTTTAACGATTGTAGCACATTTACTGTCTTACCGTTAACATTACTAAGACTATTATATCTACTTTACGTACTTTTCGCGATGCGTTCCTAACCGTACGTGTAATCAGCCAGATATCTCCGTGAAAAGTCATTCGACCCACGTCATATTTGGTCAGAGAGCAGCCTATGGGTTTTCAAAATTGTTTGATAATGCGCAGTAAGTTACGTAGGCCTACACACACTACAGACTAGATTGATCACAATTTAACATGTTTTCTTGTGCAGCAAAGCAAAAGTGCATAGATCAGTCTTTACCTGTGCAGGTAAAGCCATCTCCCTGGTATCCATCCGTACAGCTGCATGTGAAGCTGCCCACAGAGTTAGTGCACGTCGCTTCAGCGTTACATCCTCCATTGTTCACAGCACACTCGTCGATATCTGTAGTGACAGCGCAAACAAAATTTAACCACTGTTTACAGTCAGCAGTGTAAAGTTTAATTCAATTTCGGTACTATTTTAGAGTACATTTGTAAGGTTGTGTGCTAGCTAAATTGGGTCTAACTCTCGCTGGCTCAATGCGCCACAAAAGGTTCCAAAATTGTCTCACACAACGAACTTATAAACAGCTACCAATGCGGAATTTTCTGTCCTTTTATCTCCTTTTTCCTTTTTTAATTTTTTTTTGGTCTCAATAGTTTTAGTTTTCGCCTTACAGTATATTTTGTTTGCTTCTTATGTACACAAACACTACGAATACGTACTTCCAAAGATTTTTTGCGTCCATAAACACGGTGTATAAACTATGTCGAAATACCTGTGCATGTTTGACCGTCTCCATCATAGCCGCTATTGCAGCTACACGTGAAGCTACCAGGGACGTTAGTACACGTGGCGTCAGCGCTACATCCTGCGCTGCCATCAGCACACTCGTCGATATCTGCAGCGGCACAGACCAACTGCGATGAGGGCTTACATCATACGTTTGCCAAAAAATCATGATGGTTTTTTACAAAACAGACTACAACGCACTAGGCCTACTCCAAAGCACTATGACGCGGAGGTGGTAATTTGTTTGGTTCGTTTGTTTTTGTTACGTTTTCGTAGAGCTAAAACACACACATAGGTCTACACACTTGGTCGTCGGCGGTCGGTTTTTGTAGCCCACACTGACGTTAATTTGATCGCGTTCGAGCGTACCCGTAAAGTTATCAACTGTTATACCATGACTAAAGACATAGTGCTAGAGATAAGCAGTAGCACGATTGCGAAAATTAAAATAAATCTACGTCTCATCACGGTTTGCAACAAGTCATATAACACTCCCATCCTGAAACTTATTTATTTGCTGACGGTGATCGACAGTGTGTTGCGTTATGCGTGAGACCCGCATGTGATGACGGACTTGAGATACGTTTTAATTGTCACGTTCGACTGGAGTGAGACTATAAGCGGTTATAACACTACAAAATATGTGGCGAGACCGTCAGAGATAGAATGACAAAGTAGGTCATGAAATAATCGCGAAAAACTATACCTTCGCAGGTGTTTGCGCCGTCTCTGGCGTGTCCTGCGCGACACTCGCAAGTGAAGCTGCCGACGCTGTTAACGCAGTCCGAGTTATCATCACAGCCGCCATTGTTAGTTGCACATTCGTCAATGTCTACGTATAGTCACATCCACAAGCACCAAGTTATGAACAGAAACCACTAAAATTTTACTGTCAACGACGGCAAGGACTTCGCTCAGTTCAACAGCAAACGCGAAAAGCGTTCCTTCGTGATGTTAGTGCAATACTTTGTTGAGAAAATTTTAACATCAAGGAACGAAACTATAGGGACTTGTTATCAATAAAATTACAAGCACGTGTCTGATTCATAATAAGTTCTTGATGTTTGATGTGCAGTAATTGCAATACAAATAGGTCACAGATAAACAAGTAGATATTGAGATTGTTTGATATGGCATGCAGTACTAAGGTTTCTGTGGTATTGCTGATAAACGGAATAAAAATAATTACTCTGGAAAGTTGGGCACTAGGACAATCAAAAAGTCTTTTATTCGGTCATTTTTGCCAGCTGTATAATTCTTGTCTCTAACTTCTCTATTCTTTTGCTCATACTTCTTGCTTTTGACGTCACGTGGCATTTGTAGGCATTTTGGTACCAGTGTTCATTTGCTTTGACTACGATATAGACAGTGTCTTATCACAATGAACGAATATGAGACACGGCTAGTTATTGTTCGTGGCTACATGATCAAGGACATGTTGAATATATCTAGTACTAACCTGCGCATGTAATTCCATCTCCGTCATATCCTGCGTTACAGCTACATTCGAAGCTACCCGCCGTGTTGCTGCAGCTGGCGTCGGCGCTACATCCTCCGTTGTTTGACGCACACTCGTCGATGTCTGCAGAATATACAGAAAACATTATACTGTGATGTGCACTTACATTGCAGTTTTAGAAAAGCTAAATCTCATAAGTTACAGAGGACTATATCAGAGTCATCTAAATTGTTCGATAAA
>Ga0209671_1001410_pt1:0-17500 | contig 19982 bp, 7 predicted proteins | sample WorMetHERISLAND2_2_FD_187401 | JGI IMG/M metagenome (GOLD analysis project Ga0209671, IMG submission 187401) | Marine gutless worms symbiont microbial communities from Max Planck institute for Marine Microbiology, Germany - Olavius geniculatus... | ecosystem: Host-associated > Annelida >...
CAGTTTTTGTTTCTTTTTTTCAACACAAGGTCTTCAAGGTACATCAAGCGATCGGCGCAAAATTTTGCCACATGGTCAGAAGCATGTTCAATTTTATAATCCCGATCCAAAGATTTGGGGCCTGCCCCCCAAAAAATTTTGGAGGCCAAAGACATAATTTGGCCCAATTTTAGACCCATTCCCACTTTGAGCGCGAATATCTCCGGAACGGATAATATCCAAAATCGAAAACCTGGTGCACGACAGTGTTTCCTACTGCGTTCAGCAAAAAAGTTTGGTAAACTTTGGTCTACTAACCACGGAGATTTAGAGGTGCAATTATACCCACCAAATCAACTTTTTCGAAAAACCATATTTTGGCCCCTAAGGGGTGCTGCGCCCCCTAATTTTTACACAAGCCATAGAATGGCCAAATCTTGCCAGCACACACCTCCCTGGTGATGGAAGTTCCCCCAACAATTTTTCGCGAATGAGGTGTCAAAGTTGGCTTAAAGTGTAGCGTATGAGTCGCCATAAACTTTGGAGCTAAGTGAAACTTTACCACGTCACAGGCGGCTGGATGGGGGTATTAACCCATTTACAATTTTTTTTGGGGGGGGCACCGCCCCCTTACAATTTGGGAAGACAAAAAACAAAAAATTTGGTGCGATTTAGAACAACTTTCAACTTTGAGTGCCGAGATCTCTGGAACGGATGGAGCTATCGACAAGCAGTAAACTGTGTTATAAACTACTGTCTTTTCTGAGTTAAACAAAAAAATGATGAACTTTGGTTAACTAACTACAAAGTTGTGTTTGCTCATTTCAACCTACCCAAAATCGACAGTGGGCGCATTTTTGGACAACGTTCAACTTTGAGCACGAATATCTCTGAAATGAATCAAGATACTGACACGCAGTTAACGGCGTTTTCAACAGTGATCCATTCCGTGTTGAACAAAATAAACTTGGCAAACTTTGGTTCACTAGCCATGAAGTTCTGTTTGCTTATTTCAACCTCTCTAAAATCAACAACGCACAAATTTTTTGACAAATTTGGACTTTGATCCTGAATATCTCCGGAAGGGATCAAGATACTGACAAGCAGTAAATGGCGTTATCACCGGCAACCCATCCCAGGTTTGACGCAAAAAAGAATTTGTTGAACATTGGTCTACTAACAACAGAGTTTAGCTGTCTCCTTTCAACCTACCCAAGTTCAACACATTGCCCTTGCTACGTAAGATAAAGGAATTGCATTCAGGCCATGTGACTTCACTGCGAATGAAATTTCAACCCCCTAACTGTACCCAAATCAGACTTAAGGCGCTGGGCGGCCTCACGTTGGGCTCTGCCCCATATTTCTAGTTTGATATACTTATCAACACGTCTGCTCTATACACACATTTATTTGCCAAACCTTCAGTTTATACAATAATGAGTAGGGACCAACTTAATTCACGACTTCACGGCCATGACATTTTCTGTGAAATTGACCTCCTTCCGTGAAAAACGTTGATTTCCGTGAAATCCATAATAAGTAACTTTAGCGCTTTTAGTTTAATTTATGACAATTCCAGAGTTTTATCAGCAGCTTTTGTACGGATGTTGCTGTTTACCACGTGTCACACTTTAGCACTAAGTAGGTGGCATGACTGTCTTTAGTCTTGACTTAGTGTAGTAAATATTCATTGTTCTGAAATTTCTTCTTTTGCATTAGCACAGCACCTCGAAATAACGTCTGTGTGGCCCGTGAATTTCCGAAACTCTTTCCGTGAATTTTCCGTGAAATTTGACACATTTTAAAAATTCTGCTGTGAAATCATGCATTTTTTCCCGTGAATTCAGTTGGTCCCTAATAACGAGTCGTGCTTTCAGTAATAATAACGATCATGTCAAAAGAACTAAGCACGAATAAAAATCACTTGAATATGCTAAGTCATAAAATACCAGTCCTATAAATATCCATAACTCGACATATGGTCATCTCTTTCAGATGCCATCTCAAAATATTTTACTTTGCTGCTGCTCTTTTACAAATCCGTGCCATCTGCCATCACTGACTGCCCATCCAGCACCTATGATTCTGCAGATTTGCAGGGTGAGTGAGTGAGTAGGATTTAACGTCCCATAGGTCATTTTCTGGACAGCCTTTCCAGGCAATGCACATACACATAGTAACGGAAGAGAAAGTTTAACCTTCAGAGAAAACTGAATATGAAACATAAAACACAAAAAATGACCTAAACCTAAAATTGTAAGAACACTGCATTACAAGTGTGCATATGTATCAGCAACAGCAGTTCTAATAAATTTTCCCTCTTATTCTCCAGACACACATTCTGCAGATTTGGAGACATTTTTTGCACTACAAATATGAACACACGAGTACTGTGCGAGTTGAAAACTAAATGTAGCTCAGCGGGATGAAGACATTCAGTCAATCACCATCTATCAGCAGCATCTTATTGACCAACACTGAAGTTACAATTATGTTAAAAACATCACAAACTGTACACACAAGGACAAGGTCATATCTGTGCAAAGTGTGTATCTGTGAAATGATTATAATAATGATGATAATAATCGTGATGATAAAAGTTACCGGCAATCTTTGTCAATCTGTACAAGCATATCATTGTCAGTGAAGTACTGACTCCATTTGCTGTCCGGATGTGGATTCAATGGCTACAAACAAAACATTTCATTCATTAGCTTTCAGCTACAACAAATGCTGCAAAAAATATTCCAAAAAAATATTTTTGATGCTATGTTAAAATTTTAATAGCATTAATCTCCTTAGCCACAACTAACTCATTTACATGTTAACTTAAAACAAGAAATCTTAGCTAATGCTCATGAGATGCGCGAAAGCCTATTGCAGTTCCTGTTCGCGAGTAATCTTGGTCTATCTCTATCCATTTCGTCGCAATTCACTCTTTTGCAGCCAAAAATCGCCGAAAATCGCCAAAAAATCACTTGAAATCAATATTTTTAGGGTTCAAGGTCATTCAAGATCATCGATGTTGACATTCCTAAGAAGCTCATCGTTAGTGCTTGTTATGATAGCAGCATGGCTGTGCCTATCTGCAACCATTTACACATTAGACAAGCCAACAGAGGATAAATAACCACTTTTTAGAGGGGTACTACTCTTTGACACCCATGAGTGCAGGCCTCCTTGAATCTTGAGGGTCTGGACTTGAACTGCCAAAATCTACATTCCATGCTGAAAATTTCATATGCAGGTTGTCTTGATCTAGCTGCAGCCATTTTGGCGCAATTCACTCTTGAAATGCGTGTTGCAGCCCAAAATCGCGAAAAAAATTCCGTAAAACCTGCTATTTGAGAGATGAAAAGTCATTCAAGGTTGTTGCAATAGCAGCATGGCTGTGCCTATCTGCAACCATTTACACGTTAGACAAGCCACTGTTCGACATTTTACTTACTGCCATGTATAATATACATCCGCAATTGCATAACGAGTTGCGTGGCACTCTCTGGCGAACGCTGTAGACTTACATGTACGCAAGATGTCTAGGCTGTCAGGCTTGCACATGCCCCTCTTTCTTCCCCTTGTTCGGGGTGACCCCCTTCACCCAAAAGCATAAAATTTTATCACAAAATACTACAGACTCTAGGCTATCATGTGGTGAAAAACCAAGGTCTCTATCTCAAGTGGTCTTGAAACAGGTCGTGACGGACAGACAGACAGACAGACGAATGGACAGAATTACCATAGCTAATATGCACTATAGCTAGTTAGCTCTTGTGCGTAACTAGTGTGTTAACTTGACAGCTCTAATAAGTAGTTTAGTCAAAGTGCTAATGCTCTTAAAATTCAAATGCATTTTAAAAAATCAAACAAATAGTTTTTCTGCTAATTAATTCACCTGCTTCATGACTGTGTGTTTCGTCTAACATGTCAATGTCAAGTTATTTGGTGTACATACATGATCCTCAAGTGTAACATCAGTGCGACTGCTCTCAAAGTGTCGAGTTCCAGGCTTAATGATAACCTCGTCAACAAACTGTCGATACAGTGCTCTACCAATAACAATCCAACACAAACATATATCATATCTCAGACAATATATCAGCTACAAGTTGACAATGACACTGCCAAGCAACCGTAAGGACAAATTTTAAAAAGAAGCACAAATGTAAGATGCAAGAACGTCCAGAAAAGTTTCATAATAATTCTATAGAATTCACATATCTGCACATTCAATTAGGTATAGGTATAGGTCGTCAATTTGTATAGCGCATCGTCGCGAACACACCTCTAATGCGCTTTCGTCACTAACCAGAGCCGCCGGCCGCACAGCCACCGCGTGCAGCCTGCAAACACAGGCTGGCGCAGCGGCCGGCTAGGCAGCCCCAGTCAGCTGTACTAAGGTCCCCACCTTCCATAACTCATATAATGGGTTACTACTCATTTAACCAACCCCGGAGGGATGGCAGGCTGAGTTGGTCTTGTTGTTTGACTGATAGCAAACGCTTTACCCACAAAGTGGTCAAACGGCCATCCATCAGTCTAGCGCAAAATAGGGAAAGTTCGCCGCCCAGGAGCGACGTTCTAACCACTATGCTATGCCACCAACTGTCAAATTGTCATGCACTAATGTGTAACATCTGTTCAATTATGATTAAACTTTACGGCATAAAAGTAAAGACAAACAATTTACTGAAATGCAATGTAGTAAACGGCACAACATTTGTGGTTGATATAGCAGTCAGTTATTGTAAACAAAACAAATATCTACAAAGACAAAAACTAAGCACAGAGAATTGTGACCAAAAGTGCCAACCTTCTTCTGCTCATTTCAGAGTTCCAGTCCGACTGAACAACCGGCAAGTACTTCAGCATCAACTACACAATGACCAGGACCAGACCCAACCATCAATAATAACAATTATCAATACAATCACTACCATCACCATTATTATTAATGTCTGAGTATTTTCAGGTAGTCAGGTAGTAATGATTTCCTGACAGTGAGTTTATCTTGGAAAGCAACCTGGCCTATGTCAGACCTGCAGATATCTGAGAAAAAAACATTACGTGTACGTAATGTTATTATTTATAAAATGGCAACAATAGATAGATGATACAAGTTTGTTTGAAAATAACAGCAACAGATAAAAACAGTGTCATTGTGTATAACAGCATACCTTCCATACCACAGAACGCATCCATGGATTTTCAGGACAGCCAACTGAAACAAAAATGCACATACTGCACTGATTATACACTTGTAAATGCACAACAGACGAGTAGTGTAAGATAATTAGCTATAACCATGTGAGCCACTTAAACTGGGAACCTGACGATCAAACTTCACAGTTCCAGTAAAATGACTGTAAGGACATCCAAGAGAAACAAAAAACAATAGCAGACATGTGAGCCGAACTAATTTGGTCAGATCAGCCAAGTTCAGTTATGGGATGTTTACACGATCCAGCAAACGTCCAGCAAACTTCCAGCAAACTTCCAGCAAATGTATTCAAAATACACGTGCCAATGCTGGACGTTTGCCGGATCGTGTAAACACCCTATTAGATAAAACCTTTTTATTACTTTTAATCAGCTGTTACAGCTGTTTAACATTCTGCTCGGATACGCTGCAGGACCAATACTGGTGTTACCTAAAGCTCATGCAGATCAATATATGTAATAATCAATTACATCACATCTAGGTTGTGAAAACTGTGCATTAACATGTATAGTGCACACTATAACATTAATCTTTTTTTAAAAAAATACTGCTGATACGCCCACCGACCTCGAAACGTTACTTTGCGGAGCCTCTGGACGTCGATTACTTCAGATTCGATTATGTCTTTAAATTCATACAACCTAAAAAACAACCAGCAAATGCACGACTAACCGGCAATTAAATGTATACAAAAAATAACTTATACTATCGAATAAAAAGTTACTTACCTTCCCTGGTACGAAGCCATAATAGTCAAAGTTTCTTTACACTTCTGAACCATAGAGACTGCTCGTGTCATTCTAAGCAAGATTAAATAAGTAGCAGTAATGTCAAAACGCCATTCCGTTCCATTTGCGATTTTGGGTTTTTAAAGCTCGGCTTTCTAAGTGTTTTGAGCTTAACTACGATTACATATTAAATCTGATAAAAAAAACTTGCCATTCGCAAATACTACATTGTGCGAAAACTTAACTATTCCCTTTAAGTCTCTCTATCGACCTTAGAAGTGTCTTTCGAGTCTCAAGTTGAGAGTATTTTTCTATCTACATTAGTATAAGATTTGTCTTATTTTTTACCTTTCTTAAATAGAAAAGTTTGTCATAGAAATACAATAAAAATAAAGCTAGATTCTTCACGATTTTGGCAGAAACTGTCATCTAAATTTTGTTATTAGTTTGTCTAAAATCGAGTTATTGTAGATGTAAATCGACAAATCATCAGCATCAGTCATTTTGGTCATCATTTCTTTCGACTATATCCGCATCAAGATAAGGTCAGATCACGTTCAACTGCATGTGAACGATAAGATCTACTACTGGATTTTGTGGCGTCACGTCGTCAATGAACGCACAAAAAGCAGTTTCCATGGCAACTTTTGCAGTTCGAAGAAAGATTAAAATACAGAACTGCATGCGTTGACAACAAGGAATAAGCTGGTCCAAATTAAGTGTGCTCGGTTTATACAGTGAAACATCGAATATGGGGGCGACACTGTCAAATATCGGACGGTCTGAGACGCCAGAGAAGTTCATCAGGAGAACAATTAGCGAGCACTGCGTGGTCGTGTTCGCTAAAACACATTGTCCGTACAGTCAGATGGCGAAGGATATCTTTGCGATGCTGCAAGTGCCAATCAAAGCAATCGACATTGACCTGAGGTCGGACGCGGATATGCTCCAAGACACGCTCAAGCACATGACTAAAGCCAGAACGGTACGTCGCTATCTGCAGGATACTACATAGGTGCTGTATAAATAGCAAAGTATTTAATTCTGCCCCTGATGTAAGCTAACAGCGACCAAAAAGGAGCTATTAAAATACAAATTTTGCGATAAATTTCTTGCAAAACAAAATGTAGCTATGCTGGGCCGACCGTATACCGCCTATATCCGAAGGCCACTTCCGGTCGCGCAAACAAAGTCCTACACGCTATGATGACGCTGATACATAGAATGCTACAATCGACGCTGGTATACACCAGCGTCGATTGTAGCATTCAATCATTCATCGACTGTACAATACGATACGACAATTCGGCGCATGAGGTGATGGCTGCGGGCAGCAACGTTGCATTCAAAATTGCGGCCAAACCGCTGCAGACAGAGCATGGTTACTATTGACAACAGGCCTACGCTATATAGAAACTCGTCGTCGCCTTATCCAACGGTACCATCACCGACGCCCTAAAACGTACGGTTTAGCCACAATACGTGCGTTACGGACATACAGCCAGATGTCGGACCCAAGGCTCGACTAACGGTCGGCCAATAAAATCGATCGACCATGCACAAAGATCCAACGACCGCTCGGCAAGACAGAACTCGACTGAAATAAACGCACCGACTGATTGAATGAATGACTGACTGAATCACTGATTGAGTAATTCGTGGATCGACTGTTGAAGGTACCTCGGGTGTTCATCAACGGCAGGTGCATCGGCGGCGGCACGGAGACGCAGAGACTGCTCGAGACGGGCGAACTCATCAACCTCGTGCGCAAGTGCATGCCGGACGCAGGCTTCTGCGAGTGCGGCAAGAGCAAGTTCTGAGACTACGACCTACTGCATCCAACCTGTTAATTCCATCATTTCATTTCACTTATGAATTTTGATAACACCACGTCAGCGACAATTTCTACGTTACTTTCAGCATACTCAGTCAGGGGTGTAGGCCTACAAAGTAGAAAGACTTACAGGGTAGGCCAAAACAAGTAAGCTATTGCACTTTGTCCATATCTTCGCTAAATATTGATCAATCTTCACAATTTTTTTCACCAGTGGACTCTGCAAGAAATTTGCTACTCAGTGACTGCACATCACACCTTTATGCCGCTACACTACCTTGTAAAATATAAATATCCAAAAACGTACAATATCCACAGGTCATGTGATAAATTTTCAAAGTATTAAGGTAAAATGTTGAATATAAGTTATAATAAGTGTCAAAAAAGTTTAGGTGTAGCTACGGAGTAAGTTTTCATTTTTTCAAAAAAATAGTGCACAACTTGCAGGGCTGCTGCACAATTGAAATACATTGTTCTGTATGCTCATGCAGTTAACTGAGCAAGATTGCAGCCATCAACACGCATTAGTGTACAGTATAAACTATTGCAGAGTAAAATTGTTCAAATTATTTGAAAAAATGTTTATGTCCTCCAATGTTTTTGATATTTACTATAACTGATATTTTAACATTTAAGTTAAATACTGAACAATTTACCATTAGACCTTATGTCCATCTCTAGATAGTGTACGTTTTTGGATATTTATATTTTACAAGGTAGTGTAGCAACACAATAAATGTAATGTACAATGTGCATGCCACTGAGGAGCAAATTTCTTGCAGAGTCAACTGGTGAAAAAATTGTGAAAATTGATCAATATTTAGCAAAGATATGGACAAAGTGCAATAGCTTACTTTATTGGCCCACCCTGTAGACGCCAGGAATTACGTGGTGTGAAACATCTGGCTATCTGCTTCCGTCATCAATGAATCTGTCGCTTTACTAACTGTTCAGAATATGCCGCGATTTTAACGTTATTAACAGCATAATAAGCTAAATAAAATACAGCCAAATCAACTAAAAACCCAGGAGTGTAGTCGTGAAAAGAAGTGATGAACGCCTGGCACAGTAAGGAAAAATCTTGACAGATTTTTTTGCATGCTTTGCGCTTTGTTTTAAAACTGTAATAGGCAAAAGTAATAGGCACAAAACGAAATTGGAAATCACTGAAAATTTTGCAACACGCTAAAAATAGTTATTACGGGCTTACTTATTTGTAACTTACTCAGCTAGAGAAACTCTTAGGAAATAAAATTCCATTCCAAACAACCAAAGACCGTGAACAAATTTGTAGGTATACACAAAAAGAGGTTTTAAACTAAATTACACCAAAATAGCGGGCTTTTAAAGTAAATTTTTAGTTAACAAAGTAAAATACCCCGGTATTGGAGAAAAGTGATTCCAAAATAGAAAATGACAGATGGCGTCCCCCACCCAACGCTACACCCCTGAAAAAACTGCTAACAAAACACACCGCATCAAGCTCGGTTAACTCTAATATGGTGACTCTGTGGTTTCACGCTTTAATCATGATCGATTATGACCTTAACAATCAGCAAACGGTAAGACCGGATATCAATATTTATTTGTCATCGATATCACTATGACTATCACTGCAATTTGGTATGACGAATTTCAATCACCATAGCCCTATTTTTCAGCAAAAAATATGATTAGCCAAATCAAAAGTTCTTGTGCTGTTTCATAACCCTCAAGACGCAATTGCAAAAATATGTATAAATTTGTTCAGGTTATGTAAAAAATGCCAAAGACTCAAGTAGGATTAAGTCACACCATGACACAAGACATTCAGCAATGTGACTACGTGATTAGCAACCACGCTACATGACAATGGCATCATTTCAATAAATCACTTAATGAAGGTCTCAGTCTCTTCGCCTTCCCTTCCCCCTAGCTGCTCTTCCCTTTCTCTCCCTTCTTTCCCATTTCCTGCCCTCCCCTCTAGAAGTAGTGCCCCTTAATCCACCTATGGATCCGGAGGAGTGGTGTAAGCTCCCCCAGTGGGGTCTAGGGTGGAGCCCCAGCCAAAATCGAATTTAGTGCATTTTTGCCTTAAAATGTGACATCCAATAGCAAAAATTTGAATATCAATATTCCTGAGAATCAACTGACCAAATTTCATGCAGTCTACACAGTAAAGGTCAATCGCAATCTTTTTGGAAACCAAAATGTTGTCGTCAGTTGTTTATACAGGACTCACTCAGAGAAAAAATCAAAAATCACAAATGCTTGGGGGTCCCTAGGGCCTACACCCATCCAGCCCCCTCACCTAAATGATGCCCCTGCTACATGTCCACAGACCACGTACTGATTGCTACGGATACACACCGTAAGTCCAAATAAGCTGATAGAATGTATAATGACAGCATACAGTATGTTTTTGCCGTTGTGCACAATTTTGTAGTGGGCAAAACGTCCAGAGGCAAAACATCTAGAGGGCGAGATATCCAGGCAATGGGCGAAACATCCTGGTAGTGAAATGCCAAAGGGGTGAAATGCAGGGGCTTCTATCCCTATACCTGGTGGGTGCAGCTTGCACCCAGTGAAGAAAGGGGGGTTTGTTAAAAGTGTAGATTTGAATCAGATTGATACCTTTAACAAAACTTCTTCCCCCCTGGAAAGGGAAAAGAGCAAGAAAGGGGGGACTGGAGCCCAAAAGCAGGGGGCACTTGAGAGCGATTTCAATTCCAGATTTGGGGGAGAGAAGCCACTGGCAAAACGTCCGCAATTCCTATAAATAACACACAGACAGAGACTGCCAAATACAACTGAGGACATCACATCAACATCCATCCTCATTACTCAGAACTGCCACTGTGATAATATCTAAGTCAACCTTTAAACATGAAGCACCTGCCAGCGACATGTATCTTTGATCAACAAGAACTCTTGTCTTATTATGTCAAACATTCACAGCTGCGCTCAATTGTCAGGACTTTGCAATCACAGGGTTCGACATGCGAAATATCGTCGGCAGCATGGCAGAGATAGACACGAATGCTTCGTCGGAGAGACCCTGAAACATGTTGCAGCAACTGTTGCAGCAACTGTTGCAGAAACGTTTGCAACAACTACAACTACTACTACAACACATGACTGAGATAAACAGGAACGATTCATCGAATAAACCCTGCAACACGTCACAGCAACTGCTGCAACAACAACTACAACAACTATTACTACAACAACACATGGCTGAGATAGACACAAATGCTTCGTGAGCAACAGCAACAGTTACAACAACTATGACAGAACGCAACGACAAAAATGACAGCAACTCACACAGCTCTGCCTGGCACTTGTGTAGTGTCCTTTACAGTTGCACAACAGTCTAATATCAGACAAATGCAATAAGTCAGTGAGTGAGTAGACATTAAAACAGCACGTCATTTTAGACATGTTTTTCTGACCAATCAACTGCACTAGTACTGACAACAAAAATAACACAGAGAAGAAACTATGAATCGAATAAAGTGGCCCTAAATGAAAAAATACAACAAAACACACAAAGAACCTAAAACCCTAAACTAACCTAAAACACCGGGACCTAGCCAGATAAAGTAAATCATCAAGCATGTCACTAAAAGCTAGAACAATACTGTTGACCCAGTGCCTACAGGTCACAGGCCTAGTATGCGGCCATCCACAATTACTCCTGCCCCGAAAAACCGTTTACAACAATTTGGCTTTTTCTGCGCCTTGTAATTTCACGTCAAGAGCCTGTACGAGATGGAAAGAGAAACAAGCAAACAGGACAAGGCCTGAAATAGTCGGTCTCTGGGCTTAAACAGTTGGTCTCTGGAGCTTGATTGTCAGTATCTGGTCTCTTATTTACTGTACTCTTTTTGGTTGCTATATAAATTAACACAACAGCAAGTTTCAAAGTTGTCTGCAAACGGAAAGTTACCATCAAAAAATCATGCGCTTTACCTTGGGAACCAAGAACTGGATAGTAAATGCCTCCTGGCCAGTCCACAGAGCTAGTTCCATGACGAAACCTTTGATGCACTTGAAGACAAGTTCTGCCCGCTTCAAACACCATTGCATTGTCATGTCCTGACAACACAGAAACAGACCTGCTACAGGTTGCACAGAAACTAACTGCACCAAAAACTGCCATAATACACGGTGTGCATTAATGATACTAAAACATGTCTTCAAGTAAATTCTGCCCTGTCACTGGTCTTTGACTCTTAGTCTGCTGGATTTAAAACTTTCATCAAATAATAGCACCAAATGTATTTAACCAGTACAGACTATATAAATCTGTTTTACCTTACTTTACATAAGTAAGTAGGCCAGGAAACATTTCTAGTGCCCTCAAAAGTCAGCATAATCTGTCTCACTGTACCAAATGTAACAATCGCCAAAGACTTCTAAGACACAACATTTTTCACACAAGGCAGTATCAAGCACACAACAGACATGAATAGTAACATTTGTGTACAAGCCAATGACGGACGTGTACGATATTAGCTCGATCGTATGACAGATGCATACAATATTACCTCGGTCATCTCGTGGACAAGCAGCAGTGGCAGTGTGATGTGTCGGACGTCGTAGCGGAAGCAGATCTTGAGGATGTTGCGACAAGCGACAATGACCGGGTGTCGAGACGTCAACTCGTAGCTGGTCGTGGAGACCGAGTCATCACAGACCAGGTGAAAGACGACGTGAACTTCAGACAGGTTTGAGTGACGAGTGACGTAAACGTCTCCCGTCGTCAGACCCGCAGCGACCGCATGATGTGAGCCCACCACCCCTGCTGCTGCTGTACCGCGTGATGATAATGATTGCTGGATATACACATCAGTCGCACATGTAGCAAATCATTGGTTAACAAAACTTTATACATAAATGAACCTGATTCCATTATATGCTAAATTGTAGGACACAAATCGTGTTTAACAGTATAGCATTGTTAATGTTGTATGCCATCAACAGGAGTGCATTTTCGACAACAGTCAAGGTGCTATTCCCCTCCCTTTCCCAACCCCTTTCCTTTTCTGCTTCCTTCTCCATCCTGTCCTCCCTTCTCTCCTTCTCTAAATCCCCATTCCCACTGCTGCTGTGAAACAGCCCATTGAAAACAGCTACAAAGTGTGAGGCAGCACTGTAAACTCCTGATGCAATGGAGTCTAGAAAAAAGCTCTAGCTGACACGAATTTATGTGTACAAGGGATTTTTGTATGCAAAATGACAGGCGACTTAAAGATGATAAGCTAGATACATCATCAGAGGCATTGCTTGCAGAGCTCTTAGCACTGATCTTGTCTGTATCAGCATCAGTTGCGGAAGCAGGAGAAGGTTTGTTGCTGAGTCGAGAGTCACGTGCATTCACCAGACACTCTGCAATCAACTCAAACTGGTGCTCCAGACTGGCAAAGTGAAAGTCCGTAGACTGCTCACACGCTCTAGCGAACTCTATAGAAACAAAAACAACCTACCACTACAACAACAACTACTACTACTAGCAGCACTGCAGGCTGGCAAAGCGAAATTCTGTCAACTGTGGGCAGGCTCTAGCAAACTCTTATATACACAATAAAAATTACAACAATGCTGGGTCAATATGCCAGCAGTCATCTCTTGGTCACAAGCCATGTACTACTACACAGAACTCAGGGCTTCTTTCCTCATCAGTAGCCATAAGCATCAACAGTACTCATTATGCCTACCCATGAAAGGATAACTAGGCTGAGTTGGCCTGGGTTGCTTGGATGAATACCAAATGCGACTAGTCGGCCACCTCAGTAAAAACCCAGTTTGTCATACAGTAATTTCGTTGATACGACCAGTAGATTAATCTGCCACAGTTAATATATTACTTCAGCTGCAGTTCAGTAAACTAGTGGTGAAATCTGACCTCGTTTGACGCCAGTGTAAGAGTTGAGACGTTTGTCAACCAGCAGCACAAGACCAGACAAAGACATCGAGTACAGGGATATAGGGGTGTGCCGACGAGCAGCACTACATAGACATACAGACAGAGATACAGACAGACATATTACACAGAGACAAACACACTAAACAGACACATACATAGACAGACAGACAAACAGACAGATATAGCCGTGTACCGACGAGCAGACATACTAGGCAGACAGAGAGATAAACATACACACACAGACACATATATGGTGTTTCATAAAAAAGAGACCCCTTTTTGTTTTTTTTCATAATTTACTCAAATGATGATCAATTTATACAAAATTTTCATCAGTTGTAGACAAAGAAATACTAATTCAAAATAATTAAACGAAATGCGGCAGTTGATTAAATATTCTTTGCCAGTCGTGGCGTAATGCTGACGTCATAATATGTCGTGAGTACAAGCTTGCTTGTCTCAACTACTGCTGTCAGTTGCTACCCTGCTTCGATGGTGGTCTTAATCTGGTTTGCTAATGAAAAGTGTTTATCGTGTCAGCAATGAGCAACATGGGGACATGAAATCAGGCGTCTCTCGATCCAAAAATGCAACCATTTTGCCAGTTCGGTGTGCTAGTGCACCGTCTTGCTCGAACATGTGGAAGTCCAGCTATCCCCAGAAACACGCAACTGCAATCGCTTTGCACGTTTTTTTGTGGCTGCAACTGCAAAACTTCAAAAATTTGTCATCAACGAACCAGACTTTTCACCATCGGAGCAGAGTAGCAACTGACAGCACCAGTTGACACTAGCAAGCTTGTACCCGTGACATATTATGACACCAGCATTACGTCACGTCTAGCAAAGAATATTTAATTGACTGCCACATTTTGTTAAAATATTTTGAATTAGTATTCCTTCAGCTGGAAGAACTAAAAATTTCATGTAAATTGATCATCATTTGAGTGAATTACGTAACAAAGAAAAAGAGGTCCTCTTTTACGAAACACCATGTAGACAGAGAAAGGTAAAGTAGAAGGATATAGGAGTGTGTCAACAAGCAGAAATAGTAGACATACAGACAGACATAAAAACCATCAAAGTCATGTTATACAGCTGCAGTGACTAACGTATCACATGTTCGCTGACAATAAACTGACGGTTTATTGACAATATCAACAGAAACGTAACAATGCTGTGGCATGTCCACCAGACGTTGTGTCTGGAATACAATCTGACAATCACTAATAACTGTACTTTTAGGTGATATTCAAATAATTTCTTCTGTGCTCTTCACTAATTTTGGTGCTACAATATATTAAAAGTTTTTGTGCTTCTGCACCTCATACATTTATTCTGCATTATACTGTGTATTGTTTACACTGGTAGCTTGTTAATATGAATGTTGAATTCTGACAGATCTAACATTATGATTAATGTGCAGGTCAATAGCGTTAGCATAAAATATATAACATCAATAACAATTAATGTGCAGCTGAGCTGGTACCTTGTTGATGACGACGGCAGATGTCGACAGAAGTCAAGCACATTAGCACTGACAAGTCGCAGGTTGTGTGTTGTCTTCAGCTGTGCACCTACACAGACGTGGGCTAACTAAAGCTCTTTGCAGAAACCAATCTCAGAGCTACAGAGCATCATGTGACATATGAGCCCACACAATATTACCTGCCACCCGACAAAGGTGAACCTGAATCCAGCCTGCCTTAACCCCAGCCAGACAGGCTAGTAATTGATTTAAATACCCAGGAGGGATGGAAGGCTGAGTTGACTTAGTTGTGTGGTTGATTACGTACAAAGATAATTTACATGCCAACAGACCATCACCCATCTAAGTAGTAATTCAGACAGCACAAAACTCTGCCAACAGTAAACACATAATCTCCATCACAATTGCAATTATCAGTCACTATAAACATTAGCTAAGCTATAAAAAAACTACAGCTTCAGTTCAACAATAAAGAGCACTGCCACATGGCAAATAATGGTTCTTGCCCATTTGTCAAAATCAAATTCAAGGACTTTCAAAAACCACATGAAGGATATATCAAAAAGAACTGAATTAAATCAAACCGGCACTTTTATAAGCATATATAAGTAAGTTCAATTTACATTCGACACTTTAACACCTTCCGGCATTAATCAAAAACTGGAATTATCAGAAAAGTTTACCAAATGCGTCAATAGTTGTCACTAAATCTAATTACTGTTTGGTCATGGCATTCTAGAAAATCAAATTCAAGCACTTTCAAGGATCTTCAGACACAGATTCAAGAACTTTCAAGGACCAGGTCTGTTTTCGAGGACTTTCCAGGCCTTGAAAATGTGGAAAAAAATCAAGGACTTCCAAAGGCACGCAAAAGCCCTGGCTAAATAGTACGTCCATGTATTTTTACAAATTCTGGCATTTAGACTGCACTTCAGGTCGCTGCCTAAAATCTAATCACTTGTTTTTAGGCATTACCAGCAAGCCCCAAAAATTCTGCAAAATCTAGTCATAACAGTTTCAACAATCTCGCTGACAGGTGAAACAAATTCAGACACTGGTGAAAATGTTACTCATTCTGCAGCAAAGGCATCAGATGTACCCCATGTAGGCATTGCCTGAGAAGCTCATCACAACAATAATGTAATAGATGATACAGTTTGTTGTTAGGCTGACTTGTAGTGATTAATAATGATGATATACCCAAGTGAACAGTGAAGCTCTCTTCACGTCTGCTGTCTGTGGTGGAATCCTGTGTTGCAGCCGCATCAACAGACTTGAACGGACTTGACAACTTCGCTGACAATGCCTTCAGTGCACTTTTACACAACAACAACAACAACTAATACTACTACTACAGCCCTCAGTGCACTACTACACAACGACAACAACTACTGCCAAAACAACGACAATAACAACAGCCTGCAGTCTACTACTACATGACCACAAGAACTACTGCTATTATTACTACAATGACAACAGCTTTCAGTAGACTACTACGCAATGAATTTCAGTTAATCAATAGTTTGCAAAATATTTGACTGTCAAATGAAATCCAGGCTAATCTTATTGATCTGTGTGTCAGTGCATTTGCTCTATGCATGGCGAGTACATGACCAGCATCTGGATGCTGGCAAAAGAAACAATCAAATCACTGACATCAACTGTATAACAACAATGCTACCTTTCCTACAGGATATTGTTTTAAAACAGTAGTAGTATCTTTAGTAGTAGTAATGACTGTGCTGTGCTGCTATGACTATGACTATAACTACCACTCCACTACGACCACAACTACTACCACTACAGTACTACACCATATTCCAAAATTAACAACCCCCTTGCTTCAAACACGCCTAAGTTAGTTTGCAGTTCATGGATTTCAATAAAATATTGTACACTGCACCATTTTTACGTGCAATAGCAGAATGCTTCACGGGTCTTAGCTATGGCCTGGGCGTCTGTCCGTCTGTCCGTCACACCCTGGCACTGTATCAAAACAGCGACACCTAAAATCACGAAATCTTCATTGTGGGCTGCCTCATGGTCACTAGTTTTTTTGTGACAAAAATTCGTGCCCCTGGGTGTGGGAGTTCTCCTCGAACGAAGACATCAAAGAGGGAAACCCCCCTAAAAAGACGTGCGCCATTATTGGCTCGTATAGTGTGAACACGGTTGCAGATAGACACAGACATGCTGCTTATCATAACAAACACTGGTGACAGGCTTTTTAGATTTATCAACATCGATGACCTTGAATGACCCTGAACCCTCGAAAAAGGGTTTTTTAGTGAATTTTTTTGGCAATTTTCGAATGCAGCACACATTTCAACGCTGAATTGCGACGA
>Ga0209671_1001414_pt1 | contig 19975 bp, 9 predicted proteins | sample WorMetHERISLAND2_2_FD_187401 | JGI IMG/M metagenome (GOLD analysis project Ga0209671, IMG submission 187401) | Marine gutless worms symbiont microbial communities from Max Planck institute for Marine Microbiology, Germany - Olavius geniculatus... | ecosystem: Host-associated > Annelida >...
GACCCCTACCTCCTAGCCCCCTAGCCCCCTGCATGGGCTCTGCGGCCTTTGCCCCTGGACCCCGCTGCATCATTTCGATGAACACAACAACTGAATAAAGGTCGACATTTGGCCCACACACAAAAAAATATTGTCCCTTCCTGTGCCCTGGCCGTTGCCTCCTCGTTGCTTTTCAGCATCAAATTACTATCGCCGCCTAAGTGAGTAAGTGAGTGGCTTGGGTTTAACGTCCCACCCGACACAATAGAGGTCATTTTGGGGAAGGCCTTTTCAAGCAAAATGCACACAAACACATATAGTAATGGAATGGTAAGCTTAACTTTACAATAAAAAACAGGAAGTTTAACCTTTACAAAAACACAAAACACTCTATGGAGCTAAAGCTAAAATTGTAAAAACTCCATTATACGCGATCACATGTAATTAACATGATAGTAGTTCTAATAATCTTCCCTGTTATCCTCCAGACAGTCATCAATCTCATAATGCTGTCTATTGGAGGCGTCGAATTTCAGAACAGAAAGTAGTCGCTGATAGCAAATCATCGTGCTTCTTTATCAGACGGGTCTTTTTAATGACAGCAATGTCTACGTCGTATGATTTGAAATCAGCGGCAAGATGTTGCATGGCGTGTGGCTTGATGCAGGGGCAGCGCCAAATTTTCAGAGTTAGGGGGTCCAAGTCGAGTAGTTGTCGATTTTCTGCCGCTACCCCCCCTGCTTCATCCACCCCAAAAAAACTCGAATTTGCGCGAATCTTATGAGTCGTCCTGCTGGAAGCTAGGCGGATCCGGACCTCTGGACCCCCCGCCCACCGCCGCCCCTGGCTTGATGATTGCTACCGCGTTGAACACGTAGAGTGTCGGCACGGTGATCTCGGCGCGAGCAGCAGGTTGATGTTGTACGCGAAGGGACGGCGATCAGAATACGAGGACTATTCTGTCGGTCGACGATTAGCTGGAAGTCGACATCCGGTCATAACTGGAATCGTGTTTCGATCAGCTGATAATCAGCTGATGCCGCGAACGTGCGTTTGTTGATAAACAGACGCACGTGACTAAACTCGGCTGCCTCCGCGCCGCGCGCCGCAGGCCCGCAGTCGAATAGTGTCAACATCAGGTAAAACATCAGTAGCGACAAGATGACGTCAAGACCATATCGACACACTTCAGTGGTCACCATGAATGGCTTGTAGAGCAGATCCATACAGCATAATGTATTTTAGTCGACCGTAGCCTACTTGAGTAACGGACTAACGGTCAAGCTTGTGGTACGGCTGTCGTTTGTCCGTCCGTCCGTCGTCGTCCGTAACCGATGTATTGTGGCTAAACGTGTCATCATCAACATCTTAACTGCTGCCATAACTAAAAGAGCTTAAATTCCCTATTCTAGCTGATTACCTGCTGCGATAGCTGCTCCTACACCAGTATCAGCTTTGGTGCATTCATCTATATTAGTAACAGCTGGAATCTTTATCATATATCGTTTCAATCAAATAATCTATAACTCGATTTTTATACAGTTAAAGTCATTAAAATCGATTTACACAAAGCCTAGGTTGCTAATGATCACTAACAGAAAGTTGCATGCCTTCAAATGACAGGAAAATCCAAGGTCAATACCTTGGATGACTTTGTAGAGTCATATGGTATGCAAATAGTGCGATATTGTAGCTAAACCGTAAGTTGTAAGGGGTCGGCGATGGTACTATCGGATACGGCGCTGGCGACTTGTTATAGGCTGCCAATAGTAACCATGTATTTATCTGCAGCGGTTTGGCCGCAATTTTCAATGGAAAGTTTCAAGCTATAAGTGGCCGTATCTCGGAAACTCCGAAACGGTGAGAGATAGGACCAAGGTTACTATTAATCACTAAGAGGAAGTAACATACGCCCTTTCATATTACATAAAAATTATTGACCTTGGATGATCTCGAAGGTCACTGACAACCAGTATGGTCGGCTATCTTAGTGACAGCTGGGCAGCCTGAGCTTCTTGTTGCTGAGCCAGCAATAGGGCCTACGCAACAGAATTAACGTCGATAAACTGCGATGCAGTTATAAGAATCGGGCTCCACGCTTCGTTAGCTAACAGTAGGTCTGCAACATAAGCACTGCAACAAAAACACTCAAAACAACGCGAAAACAACGAAAACAACGGGACGATTTCAAATAACACAGGAGGCAACAAACAAATAAACCAAATACCGGTATTGTAGTAAGCGTTCACATTTTTCCAGCGCCATGTGCGTGCCAGAGTATGCTGCCTTACTGCTTGTTTTTTCGTCTGTCTTGTGTAACGTTCGTGTACGCTAGTCACATAAGTTTGGCTATATGACACCGGCGGATCCAGAAGCTAGAAAGAGAGGGACATGGCGAGCGCGGCAAATGACGAGGCTTAAAGCAGCTCCTCTGATGCTAAGAGTGTTTTGGCAATTATTTGCAATACCCGGTATATCCGCAATTCCGTTTGAATAAGCCCATTTCGTCTTTAATATTTTTATCGTGTTCACGTGCTGCTTCGAAGAAGAATGCATATGACTAAAGAAGGGTAAGGCATGACTCGATTGCCCCATGAATCCGCCACTGCACATCGAAAGTTAGTATATCCCCGTTCGGTAAATGAAAATTCCCGGCAATCTTGAGAAATTACCGGTAAAAATTCTTTTACAAAATCCGGGAGTCAGATAGTCTACAGTCTATTTGACCGGCTGCCGGTCAAATAATCAGTGCGATTTTTAATTTGCGCCTGAAATTTTTGCGAGTTTTGCGGAAATAATAATTTATGTATATTTTTTATGCATTTCGTAGCCTATATCAGTAAGTTACTGTTTCTGATAGGCGGACTGCGGTGAAGCCCCGCACGGGTGTGCTATTGTCGGTTTGAACATGTCCCAAGCCTGTTTTGTATTCGCCATAATGTTAAAAAAGTACACATAAAATAAATGAAAATTGGCTGAACTCTATCGAAATTACATATTACAAAATATAATTTGCACGATGTTTAGTAGGTTATAGCACTTTTTACAACCCGTTGCCCACTGAACACTTGCCAGTTTAAATTTAATGCAGCCTTCCGTACCGCACTAGACCCAGCCTAATATGTCGCTTCTCGGCTTGCCTTTGCAGAGATTACCACGCAGTGTATATTGCTGGGCGCCGTGCTATAGCATCATCGTAGCAGCAGCTGTAGCGTGCTGAGACGCCGGGCCGCCAGCTTTTCAAGGCTGCCAACTGAGGACACTATTTAAAGCGTTTCTCAGCGAGTGACTATTATCTGCTTGACAATGATTCTATGAAGTGGATTAAGCAGCGACATAAGATGGAGACTTTCCGCTGTTCATTTCTTCTACTAATTTTTGTTGTGTGCACAAAAGCTTCTACCGAGGTTTGTAACAGATTGCTGGAAATGATTAGCACATTTTTATGTCACGTAGTTATTTTTAACCTAAAAACTTTTGGAGTCGATCTGTCTGGTAATCTGTATGTGTCGTCTAGATGATTGTTTGAAAAATAAGTAATTTAATTTAAAGCTGTAATGCTTACATAATGACCGAATTAGATTCGCTGATACTAATGAATTATTAGCCTATGACGACTGCGAATTAAAGGCTACTTACTTAGAGACGAGTTCAAAAATTAAGACAAAACATCTTCAGAAAGTGAATTTGACATAAAAAAATATCTGCGTACTGGTGTTTTAATTAAATTTGTTTTTTTTCAGTAAAGGTCAAAAAGTGAGGTAAAATTTAGGCTCAAAGATACAATGGGCGAATAACGGACGACAGTGGTGGATTCATTGATAAACCACACGACGTTAGATGTTACAGAAACTACCAAAACACAAAACTCACAGATTAAAGTCACTTGCAATCAAATAGGCCCTAATCGCCGTGTTGAAATCGGCACTGCAAAAAATACATACATTTCGACTATTTCTGCGAAGTTAGAAATTGATACTTTTTGGCATTTGCATGCAGTGGCGCATACTTAAGGCGCGTACAGAGCGACGTAACTGAACCGAACTAAATTGGCACGGTTTAGTTTGTGACAAACTGACCAATGGGCGAGCAGGACGAGTTTATTCGTCATTGGCTGACGCGTACGTGTGCGCCCAGTCACGCATGCCGTTAGACGGTGCCTACTGTAATGCATTACTGCTTACCTATTAGTCAGTTCGTCAAAAACTAAACCATGTCAGTTCAGTTTAGTTCATTTCAGTTTAGTTTAGTTACGTCGTTCTGTACGCGCTTTTAAAATATATTTTGATTTGATGGCATGAGTGTGACAGTGTGACCGATTACATATAATTCCAAAATTACGAAGTCGACACTTGTTTGCCAAGGGCGTCACGTGCCACACGATTACGCCACTGTATGCCGATATTACTGTTGAGTGGTCTGGAGATCTCTCGACCTTTAAGTGGTTGACGCATCATTGTACTGGTTGACAAGTGGCTTGCCTATAGCTACTACAACACGTTACGTATGTGAAACAAAGATATACCGACGTCTTTTTCATCATTATTTGCACCGCTTAACACAGACAGATACTGGAGTAAGCGCGTGTTCTTGTCAAGAGCTGACAAGGGTGATTGGACGTCTCGCACTCTTGCTCAGCGAGCGCTCGAATGATTTCGTAGATGTAACAGTAATGCTATTACCGAGAAGGATACTTGAAACCAATCCAATGCGTCCGTATGTTTGCTTAAGGATCTCTGTATATGCGTATAGCTATCCTATCCGTCTTCTGATGCGAGCGTATAGCGACAACTTTTACTATACGCGGTCTCGCTCTTTACACTTTTCCCCCTGTTTGATGCGAACGTTCCACAGAGCAAAAGCAATAGCAGGCTGTGTCGATTTTTAACTCAAAAGGTCACAGGACGTTAAAAACTTCCTGAAAATGGTGCACAAATGGCACATTATTGTGTTTCTTACGGCTGGCAGATCGCGCTATAGGCCTATGGGCGGCGCGCAGTGGGCATGCATGCAGCATAGCGACCTATAGGTGGACGGCCGCATACATCTCGCCTAAAGCGTGATGGTCTGTGGACGACATCTTTTTTTGCTGTCGTCGAGCAATTTATAGATCACAAGTGCTAAAAATAGCACAGGTTGGGGACGTAGTGAGATCTAGGCATCGGAGACAGGTAGAAAGTCGATCATACACTGTGTCTCAAAAAATATTCCCGACATTTTTAACTGTAACTTGAAAACCAATTATCAAATTTTAATAATTTTTAGTACAGTTATTCGTGACACAACTTGCCATCAAATAACCGTTTAGCTTTTCACCTCACTTAATGCATGCTTTTGCACTACCTAGGGAAAGGAGATCAAGTGAAATATGTGTTAAAATAAAAAAAAACTTTTAAAAACATCCCCAACATTATCGATCGTGCCTTGAACAAAACTTAGCAGATTTTAATAATATTTGGCAAAAATATTTACGATACAACTGGCTATTAAATAAATGTTTTAGTTTCCACGTCACCCAACGTCTGCTTTTGCACGACCTGGGAAAAGCAGAGGAAGATTAATACGTGTTAAAAACAATAAAAAACGTCAATAAATTCTATCTATTCTAATTTGTCGGCCCCAGCAGCAGGTCTTGCAGCAGTGTGTCTAGTGTCTACCAAACGAATTTTAGGAATGTTTGTGAAGTCAAGAAGCGATTGACAGAGCCTGGATTGGTCTGGAGCAGAACACTTTCAATACTGCTGTCAATGAATGGAGAAAGCGTCTACTTGCCTGTGTTCGCATAGTGGGCCAACACTTCAAGCAATTTTACTGCAGGCAGTTAAACAAGTAATTTGAGAAAAGCTCATGAGACGCGCGACAGCCTTAGCAGTTCCTATTCGCAGGTTGTCTTGATTTAGCTCTATCCATTTTGACGCAATTCACTCTTGAAATCTACGCCGCAGCCACAAATTGCAAAAAACACTGAAACCCCTATTTTAAAAATTTAAGGTCATTTAAGGTCATCGATGTTTACACCAATAAAAAGCTTGTCACTATATTGCTTGTTATGGTAAGCAGCATGTCTCTGCCGATCTGCAACCGTTTTCAAGCTACACGAGCCAATAGCGGTAAAATAACTACTTGTAGATTCTTAAAAATGTACGTTCTATGCTAAAAAATGTCATGCGCAAAATTTCCAGATCTATCTACAACCATTTCGGCGCAATTCACTCTTAAATTGTGTGTCGCAGCCAAAAATCGCAGAAAAATTCACTAAAAACCCTTATTTTGAGGGTTCAAGGTCATTCAAGGTCATCGACGTAGACAGCAATAAAAAGCTTGTCACCAGTGCTTGTTATGATAAGCAGCATGTCTGTACCTATCTGCAACCATTTTCACGCTACAAGAGATAACTGCGGTAAAATATCAACTTTTTAGTGGGGTAGCTGTCTTTGACGCCCGCCTGCGCCGGCCTCCTTGAACATAGGGGGTCGGGACTTGGACTGCTAAAATCTACGTTGAATGCTGAAAATTTCGTGTGCAGGTTGTCTTGCTCTATCTCCAGCCATTTCGTCGCAATTCAGCGTTGAAATGTGCGCAGCATCCAAAAAATTGCGAAAAATTCACTAAAAACCCCTTTTGGGGAGGTTCAAGGTCATTAAAGGTCACCGATGTTAATAAATCTCAAAAGCCTGTCACCAGTGCTTGTTATGATAAGCAGCATGTATGTACCTATCTGCAACCGTTTTCACATTATTCGAGCCAATAACGGCAAAATGACGTCTTTTTAGGGGGTACCCTTCTTCGACGCTCTCGTTCGAGGGGAACCCCTGCACCCAATGACACGAAATTTTGTCACGATAAACTAGAGACCTTGGGGCAGCCCACGGTAAAGATTTCGTGATCCTAGCTTGCACCGTTTTGATACAGATCACGAGTGTGACGAACGGACGGACGGACAGACGATGGCTAAGACGCGCGAAGCATTTTGCTGTCGCGCGTAAAAATGGACAACTGAATGAAGTGTCAGCCACAGTGTCAGAAATGTGAACAAAATGTGTTATTACGCATTATGTTAATTAAGAAATCACATCGCATTGGATAAAAAATGATACTTCGCTGGTTGTGCTCTCCCCAGGTAGTGGAAAAACAAACGTTGGGTGAAATGGGAGACTGAAAAGTCATTTGATGGCAAGTTGTGTCCGGAGTATTTTTTTTCAAAAATTATCAAAATCTGGTAATTGATTTTCAAGTTACAGTCGAAAATGTCGGGGGATACTTTTTTGAGACACAGCGTTGACATGATTAGGCCTACAGTCGTCGAAAGGCATCGAAAAAAGGATGCGAGTAACTATGTATTACTTGCAGTATGTCGATAATAATAAATATTAACTGCGAAGATTACAAGACTTGTTGTACTGAATGGTGCAACAATTAATTAAGTGTATGCTAGGAATGAGAGTTTGAATCCAGCGAGATGTGATGCGGCCGCTGTACTAACGCCACGCTAACACGCAGCGCGATCGTTGATGGCACGATCAGCGTTGAGCGGTCCCAGCTGCGGTTAAAGCCGGTCGGCGTGAAAGAACCAGGTACAGTGTATAACAGCGAACAATTTAATTCGAACCGATCGAGTCCCTGGCAAGCAACAAGCAATGAACGACTGTGCTTTCTCAACTGTTTATAAACAGCAGCGCGACATTATTCGATGCACGCGCGTGTCCGACAGAAGCATTTATTTCATGGCTTTCGCGTCACTTCACTCGAAACTGCTTCGCGTAAACACAATAAAATCTCGACTGTCGCTTCTTGCAGAACCTTCGCACTTGTTGCGCGCTGCGATAGCGCAGGGTCGCCAATCGCCAATGAAGGTTGCACTTCTACCACGCCGTTGATGATGTGGCCAGTACTCAACAAATGAATCGATTTCTTCCGCTAAATTTCACACGTCACTATTTCTAGAGTACATGTTACGAGTTCTTGAATAGCAAAGGGAGAGTATAATATACTTGAAAATGGAAATGCCCACACCTCTGATCAACTGATTAAATTACCCAACTTGGTAAGATGATCAGGATGATTGTTTAATGCTAATTAGTCCGATCTAAATTTAGGCTACAGCGATTATCGAGAAGTGCTATCAGCGACATGAGTTTTTTTGCTGTTTGAGTGAATTATAGAACTTTTCGCTGTAATAAAGCGAAAGCTCTTGAAAGCAAACGTTCTTGTTACCGTTTGAACGTATTGCCGAATATGCGCAGGAAAGTGATTTTGATTTTGGCGAGCTTCCCGTCTTGGAGGCTAACAAAAACAACGACACGATGACGTCATTGAACGTGACACAGCAGCAGCAGCAGCAGACGCTGAAGCCGTCGCATCAACTGATGGTGGACGAAGACGAACAATTGCTGCTGGCTGATGATGCGGGGTCAGGCGTGGACTTGGAACCAGGCAGCGGCGACGAACTGATGACGACCAGTGAAGACTACCTCACTGCAGGCGTCACCACTGATGCCACAGTGATGACGACTGCAGAGGCTGATATACTAGCAACAACAACCACCTCCGAGACACATGTTACTACCTCACCAACGCTCATGACGACTGTGATTGAGGCTACGTCAGCAACGCCCATCACAGAAGAACCGCCGTCCACCGAGCCAGGTTACAGCTCAGCATAACAACGGCTCCTATTTTTATTAACAATATTTGCTTATACTTACTCGCTATACTAGTAATAATTTTTTGTTATGACTTTTCTGTGAATTTTCCTTACTTGTAGTGAATATATTTGTAATTATTTCATAATATTAGACCACTATTGATGCTGATATTTTGCTATTACTATAAGTAGGCCTATAAACATTAAAAACGAAATTTTACTTATAAGGTTACATCTTTTAGTCACTGTGCTTGATAGACAAAATTTTAGAACAAACACCAAAAACACTCACATTGAAACGAAAAGCACACATGTGATCGTCAATAATATAAAATTTATTAATACTAACGTAACTTGATATCATATGTATAAAAAAACTGTGTTTAGTTTGCTTACTTGATACCTTAAAGTCGAACAATAACTGACGTTTGTGAGCAGTATGCCGGTTGACAAGGTACGTCATTATTTCATGAAAACTGAATGACTCGAAAATCTAGACTATATTTTGTTTGTCTCATTTTAAGGACAAGACGCAATTGGCTGTGTGCCCAGCAAATGTGCAGCTATACATTTACATGACGTCGTGTTGGAGCGAAACCAGATCACTCAAGTTGACAAGACGGTGGTTCAAACGTCAGCCACTGTAGTTCTGCGAGGGACAGCATGGCAGACAGTGTGATAGCGATGAAGCAATTGAAGGCTTAAACTTACACTAATGACGATCATAAGCAGACAGGCGGCTTGACTCTGACAAACGACCAACCGATGACCCGACACGGTCGCTTTGTCTCACTTGGTCCTGACAGTCTGCGCGCAGTCTGGTCAGCGTCTCGTCGACGTTTAATGAGCACATTCCTTGCACAGTGCGCGTGCGTGAAACAGACCACACGCATGCAGACACGCACCGAACGTCTGCAGTCTGCAGGACTGGCGAGTAATCGTCCATACGCGCACTGACCATATCTTTCACAGTGATGGGCATTAACTACCTACTCAGTAGCGGCTGTAGTAAGTAACTGCTGTGCCCATCACTGATCGTTCACTGCTTGATGAGCCTCTCGTCTTGCTCCGCTTCTTTCTCATGACATGAACATGTAGGTGCCATCCAATCGCATCTCATCTTTTGGCTTCATGGCGGAAAACGTCCGTCCCTGTCTTTGGTATGCTGCACTTAACGGAGACTGACTACTGCGTGAACACTGTGATTTTTAGACTTTCGAGTCTGCAATACACAGAGAAGTGAAGTGTGGAAACGGTGACGGTCCAGCCAATCACCGTGCGTATCTGGCGCATGGCTGAGCTATTAGGCGACCTTCGTCGCGTATTTTATCACTACGACAAAAAGTGCGAACGTGTTTTAACAGTTCGCAGCTTTCGTCAGTTGAGCTGCAGCATCCAGCATGAGTTGATAGTTTAGAATGTACAGCTCCACAACTTTTAAGTTAGTTATTTTTGTGTAGAGAAAGTCGCTAGTTCTAAACTTTCTCCAGGTTGACTGACACTTGAGTCTGACATTTTTAACACAATTTCCTTTCACTTTGTTTTTAATAAAATAACAAGAATATTTGTGCACATTGTAGGCTACATGCAAGTTGTCTTGCAGCCAATCAGTTGCTGTTGTTTTTGAATATGCCGTTATTCAAAAAAAATTATTGTCGTAAATACTACAACATACATTATGCGTAAAAATGCGCATTATATCGATGCTTATGAGCCACAATTTATTTTTAGTTGTGTGAGGCTAGTGGTTACTGCTCTCACTATATATTTAGCTCCAGTGGCGGCGCCAAGGGGAGTGCAGGGGGCATGGCCCTCTATTTGAGGCTTGCCCCCCTTTTCGCCCCCCCATTTAAGTTTTACAGACATGAAGCAAAATGCAGTCTATGGATAACTTAACTGCAGTAAATTTATTGATCTTGCTGAATTCTAACCGATGACAAACTTTGAGTTATTTAAAATACCACAAAGTAAAATAAGCATTTACCAACTGAGTGTATCAATGTTTCCAAGCACTGGATAGCAGTACTGTAGATGATGTTACAACACTATAGCAATCTTTATCTGTTACCAGTTTATTTGACTCAGTCAAAATAGTAGTAACTATAAGACACCAGTTCTGCAGTCCTTAAGTTTGTGCAATAGTTGTCTAGACCACCTATCAAATTTAAACGTATCTCTGCATTTCCATGGCAGAACGATAGATAGTCAATATTAATGTGACTGAGCTGCCAATCAAAAACAAGTATTTAAAGGAAATGGCACGCGGATACTATCTTGGTGAAATTGAAAACACAAAAATCACAATTATTGTCTTTTATGTATACGATACTTGCTAAAAGCCATAATCTGATTTTTTTATAACCCAGTTAAACATTAAATGATCTGGGTCTTACGTCTGAAACATAATGTTAACAAATTTTTGCTTACATATCCCAGGTTGCTGATGCTGGCAGTTTGGCCATGGGTTTCCTAAATCCAGTTACGCGTTATAGGCTAGGTAGATCTAACACTTCATAAAAATCCTATACATCAGATATTTTCTATTTTAATGCTTTTGTAAAATTGTGATAGCCCGCCTGTTAACTGTCAACCATTAAACCAGTATTCAGGCTAATCTACATCTATGCACTTAGGGTGTGTCGCAACAGACTATAGAAAGTTAGGCCTTAGTAAACACCCCTTAAAGTGTCAAGCAAAATGTATCACTGTTCCAAAAATGCAATATTTTACCACAAAATGGGTTAATCTCTAGGCTCGGATCTGACGGGAGAGTTTATAGAGTGTTTATGTTATAGCTAAAGGAAAAAGTTAGTTAGTGAAATGGTTTAAGTGATGAGAGGACAAATGCAATTCGCCTTCATGTGCTTTTGGGCCGTTTTGGCACCGTATAAAATAACACGGTGACTACTTACCTGAAAAATCTGGAAAAGTCTGGAAATATCTGAGTGGTCAGGGTAAAGTGAGGGAAAACGGTTCTAGACCTACTCAATCGGACAAAAATTAGTGGTACCAATTTTTTTCTGCTCGCTTCGCTCGCATATTATTTATACCATTACTTTTGAATTTATGGCATTACCCTTGGTCGAATAGCAATCATTGCTTGATCTAGGAGTCGGGTGTATTGCTGAATCTTTGCCTGCCCTAATGGAAAAGTCCAGAAATTTTGTGCTCTAGAAAGTGGTCACCCACACCCAATAAGTACGAATATTGGATGATACCCTGAATGTAACGAAAATAAGAAAAGGGGGGGGGGGTTAAAGTACGAAAAAGTGTGGCCCCCTTTACACACGTTTTGCCCCCTTCCCTTGGCCTCCCCACTCATGGAAAGCTAGCGCCGCCACTGTTTAGCTCAGCGCATGCTCGGTTGTGGTCAGCGAAAGCGGACCCCAATGATTTGACTTGACTCAAGCAAGTCACGCGAAGCCGAATTGACACATTTGATAAGATACCGGTCCGGTCCACAACGACAGTCGTCATGCTCACGTTGTGGGGGTTCCGTTCCACTCTTGTGAAGCATATGCCGAAGAGAAAACTTGGAAAATGTCAGTTAGAAAACAACAGTATGGTGACCGGTTGGAACATAAGCCACCGTGCATGTTTTACCACTGCCGCGCCGACCGACTGCCTGAAACAGTCTGCCGATGTTGATGTGGTGCGATCATGCATGCTCGCTGCCGGTGTAGCTGTCGCGTGACTTTCGAGTTCTTCGGCTCCAAAGCACCCAATGCGACTGTCGTTAACTGTAACGCGACGTTGTAGTTGTACAACGTGATATCGTGTTAAGGGAGATTCGTTCTTAGTATACCTTCGCCGATTTACCTCCTCTGGAGAAACGGAACGCTGAGTCGACCTGCATAAGTGGTTGGTCATGTAGGCCCACCGGGATAGATGGTATACTTGTCCGCTCGATAGCGACCCTACTGAGAGTTGGACTAGCAACCTTCGACGCTCTACCGTTACGCTACTTTGTTACAGGCCTACACCGTGTCTTAAAAATAGGCGTTACTTTTATTTTTCAATCAATCAATCAATCAATCAATCCAGTTTAATTCAGACGTATAAGGTCCATACAACTACACAACTACAAATGTATAATAAAAAGTGATAAAAGAGAAAAATAAAACACTAATAGCTTTGAATAGCTCCGTGAAACATTTGGCGATTATTTTTTGGCACGCAACATCACGAAGAGACTTGACGTAAGTGACTGTAGTTTTGCCCACTTCACCTTAATACTATCGCTAAACTACCTTGTGAAATACAGCAGTGGTATATTGGCCGTCCGTCTACAACAATGAATTTATAATGGGTATCGCATGCGTCGGCTAGAAAATCATTCAGACCGCAAAATCATTGAACATTGAAAATCTGTTAGTTATTCAACATGATTCAACATGATCATATCCGTTTTAAGATCGTATACGTCGACGAACTAAAACAACGCATCACTAGCGAGTGAGCCGCTTTAAGTCACGCGGTGGTTGAACGTGGTGTTGCCTGTTGATGAGTGGCGTCGTCGGCTACGCGCTTGCGTTTGTGCTGAAGGAGGACATTTTGCATAATGATGATAACGATGAGTGAATTAGACTACGTTAATGTGACTAATGCCGTGGTAACCGCGAGAGTAATCAGTGAAAGGTGAGTAATAGACTGCGTTTAATGTAAGCTGGGCAGCGTGTGTATTGGCTGCTCCGAGCAGCAAGTGACGTGTTGCCAGATGCCACGTGCTAGTGCTACGTCACGCTGACCTGGTCGCAATCTCACTTTACTTCAGCTTTATCAGCAACAGCAGCAGCAGCAACCGTGCCTGGCTCGCCTCGCCTGGTCCGTCTCTCGGCGAGCTAAACGCCGTCGCTGACCAACATCTATTACAGACGACGGTCTGATGATGACCTTGTGCTCTGGCCGACTTGCTAATCTCTCGCTCACTCGCCCACTCGCTCGCTGATACAGCCCATGCAGTCGATTACTGGCCCATACCTTGCTCAAGACATTACCGTACGGCGCGCGCGACATGTGGTGTTCCTCTATTACGTACCAGAAGCTTCGCAATCAACCATCAAACCGCAGTTTGCCAGACAGACTACAGTCACTTGAAGTTTTGAACTAACCAGCTGGCTATAAAATGAGCTGACTGGTGCAATTGTGGTATATGACGGCAGCTACTCTCGCATGACACATGTTCAGCATTGATTATTTCTATTTATTCATGCACATCATAAGTTCATTTCAGTAAATTACATTACTAATATTTGCCCACAAAGTGATTGCAGAATTAAGGAAGACAGCTATAGTCTGTACATTGGGACAATTCGGTATAGATAGTTTATGCTATAAGAGAATTAGATAACCAGACATTTTCAAGCGGCTAAAGGTAAAAATGTCCGTTACATGCCATAGCGCTGTTTACACAAGAGACTCGTAGCGAAAAGCGCTTTACAATCTCGGAAGTGGCAGCTGGTTGGTATGAGCTAATGATACCGTGGCGCATTATGCGGCAATCCGTTGCCCGCACCAGCGAACAGTTGGATCAGCGGAGTATCCAGCAGACATACCACAGTCCCAGTCAGCCATACGAGGCCTTCATCCGTTGCTTGCAAATGATCCGCTCTGATATTCGAACTGTACCGCGAGTTACGAGTCTGATACTAACTACTTATACATCGGCATGTAGTTGTGAACAACTTGCCCATACGGTAGCTGTTGCTTTGTAGCAGACCGGCCACGAGTCGAGGGAGCTTGCGACTTGACGATCACGAACCTATTGCCCTCTTCATTGAGCCACCCTTACGTCACCCAAAGATAGTTTATCACTGTGTGCTGATGGCTGCTGATATTCTGCGTATATACAGAGTTTTTCCGGATCACAATCAACATCACGTCGGTGCCGTATAACGAGGCACTGGCGTCTCGCTCGTCAGTCGACTTCCAGGAGCTGGCTGACGCAGTGAGCTCAGAGGTTGATCATATCTACCGCGACATTCCAGGCCAGCAGACCGCCAGCGTACTGCAGTTCAGGTCTGTCGTCATCACAGTAAGCCTACTACAGTTTACAGGGCTGCCAAGTTGTCATACCCCAATGCGGGTGACAATACCCCTCCCTTCTTCCAATTTTTCCCCTGCTCTCTTCTTTTTTGCTTTTCCACTCTTTTCTATACCACTTTCTTTCCCTTTTTATCGTTTCCCTTCTCTTTCATTTAAAGTAAGGCCTTTTAAATACAACTGCCGGGTCTGGGAGAACGCAGTAATGTGCCCCAGCGGTGTCTGGGGCAGAGTTCCAGCCGAAATCGAATTTGATACATTTTAGCCTTAATCTATAAGATCTTATAACAAGTATAATATTACAATTATTTTTCTGAGAATCGACCGACCAAATGCACTACAGCTTAAACAATACAAACACATCGAGACTAAAAGGGAGACATTCGTCGTCTGCGGGTGATAATTGCGGGTGTCACGGGTGATTTGCCAAGCCTGGTCTTAACTGCAGTACACGCATAATTCGATGATTCACTGATATAAATAGGTATATGTTTCATCACGACCAGAGTGCAACGGAGCATAATTAACTCTGGCTGTGTAGAAACGCGCTTATGTCAAGATAGTAATCGACAGTGTGTTCTGCGTGAGACGCGCATGTTATAATCAGACTCGAGACGTGTTTCAATCGTCACGTTTGTCTGGAGAGATTCTGGGCGGTTATAACAATGCAGTCACTATAGTTAGTGATAGGAGGGCAAAGTAAATCATAAAATAAAGTTTAGTTGAAGATTTTATTACGTGCGACAGCAGAATGCTTCGCGCGTCTTTGCCATCGTCTGGGCGTCTGTCCGTCTGTCTGTCTGTCGCACTCGTGATCTGTATCAAAACGGTGCAAGCTAGGATCACGAAATCTTCACTGTGGGCTGCCCCAAGGTCTCTAGTTTATCCTGACAAAGTTTCGTGCCACTGGGTGCAGGGGTTCCCCTCGAACGAGGGCGTCAAAGAGGGGTACCCCCCTAAAAAGACGTCATTTTGCCGTTATCGGCTCGAATAATGTGAAAACGGTTGCAGATAGGTACATACATGCTGCTTATCATAACAAGCACTGGTGACAGGCTTTTTGGATTTATCAACATCAATGACCTTAAACGACCTTGAACCCCTCAAAAAGAGGTTTTTAGTGAATTTTTCGCAATTTTTGGATGCAGCGCACATTTCAACACTGAATTGCGATGAAGTGGCTGGAGATAGACCAAGACAACCCGCATACGAAATTTTCAGCACTTAACTTAGATTTTAGCAGTTCAAGTTTCGACCCCCTAGGTTCAAGGAGGCCGGCGCAGGCGGGCGTCAAAGACAGCTACCCCCCTAAAAAGTGGTTATTTTACCGTAATTATCTCGTGTAGCGTGAACACGGTTGCAGATAGAGACAGACATGCTGCTTATCATAACAAGCACTGGTGACAGGCTTTTTATTCCTGTCAACGTCTATGACCTTGAATGACCATGAACCCTCAAAATAGGGGTTTTAGTGAATTTTTCTGCAATTTTTGGCTGCGACACACATTTTTACAGTGAATTGCGCCGAAATGGCTGAAGATAACATTTTTTAGCATAGAACGTACATTTTTAAGAATCTACAAGTAGTATTTTATCGCTATTGGCTCGTGTAGCTTGAAAACGGTTGCAGATCGGCAGAGACATGCTGCTTATCATAACAAACAATACAGTGACAAGCTTTTTATTGGTGTGAACATCGATGACCTTGAATGACCTTGAATTTCAAAAATAGGGGTTTCAGTGTTTTTTGCAATTTGTGGCTGCGGCGTAGATTTCAAGAGTGAATTGCGTCAAAATGGATAGAGTTAAATCAAGACAACCTGCGAATAGGAACTGCTAGGGCTGTCGCGCGTTTCATGTGCTTTGCTCAAATTACTTGTCTCGATATGTCAGCATATTTTAGCTAAATATGTGGCCGTTCTAATAGGCCGCATTACGCGTCTTGCTCGTCCTTCCGTCTGTCGCATGGCTTCTACATGTAAGTTTTTACCTCGAAAACAAAAAGGTGTAAAACCCTCCATACGCCACCATAGCTAGTGACTATGCGGTGTATAACAGGCCAGGTTCGCTGGATCCAAGTGCGCAGCCTTCAGTGATCGCTACGCTGGATCTGACTACGGTCGACTATTACAATCGACTGATGTTGTTTAACGTTCTCAATACGGCTCTCAACCGCGGTTATCTCGATACTATGAGGGTGTCGCCGAAAGGCTTTAGCTTCCGACCAATAACAGGTCAATATTCCGTGCTCTTATAGGCCTATATATGGTTATTTGTATTTTCACATTTCTGCTCAAACTTGTTTTAGATTTTTTGTCAAACAGGTATTTCGCTGAAATATGCGAAATAAAAACAGGCATTAGTTTATTACAACTTAGTTTTTCACCCTTCATGAGTCCGGAGATTATGTCTTGGGGCAATAATCGAGTTTTTGTCAGCTGGAATATTTTGAAAAAATAACTATAAAATTGACCAAAGTTTCTGGCGACCCATATCATTTGCCAGTACGAAACAGAAGCTGCATTAAATCTTTGTATTTACCAGGTGGCAGCACCATTATCAACGGAGGTTTGAGATCTCTTGTCGCTTCTAAACATTGTCATTATCATCACCGTAGTTATTATTATTATTATTGTTATTATTATCTCTATTTATGTTTACGAATTTATTTAATAACTTGTAAACTATTTATTGTCAGTCATTGTCATGTTGATATATGTTGGCAAATGTGTGTGTCTAGGTGGTGGTCAGTTCTGTCCGACGTCGCTGGGTCGAGAGCCGACAAGTCTTCCTCGTCTGGCTGATGACTGGAGCGCCAGTCTGATGCTCAGTAACCAGGTGACCTGCGACTCGACGCTGCTTCAGATCGTGTATTTCCGCGGCGCTCCTGAGGGCACTGCGTACGCCGGGGTCTGGCGACAGTTGGCCGAGGACGAGTACGTGCTTAAACACCGCATCACTCTGCCGCCGGACATCATCGGGATCCACCGGGTCGACCTGGCCGACCCGCTGCCAGTGGAGCGAGGCGACTTCCTCGGCATTCACTACCCACGAGCCGCTCGTGATGATGACGGGTCGGGCTCGGGCGGCATCGTCGTTCACAGTGTGCCCGCTGACGCAGTCGTCGACCCGCAGCATTTCTACCAGACGCTCGTCGTTGACGCAGCTGACGAAGACTTTCCAACTGACAGAACGATTCGTCTGTCTGCGTTCAACAGTCGACTCGAGAGCCGCGCATTCGCCCTCCAAGCTGTGCTTGTCCCGGAATCGTTAGGTCAGTTTTATGCGTACGATTTTTCTTGCGAACTCTCTGTGACGTTTTTTTGATGCAGTATGTCGTAATATTTCTTGTAGTTTTTATAGTGCAACACATGTAGTCGCTGCTCTAAACAGTTACATCATTAACACAAGTGTTATCGCCTTTTGTTATTTATGCATGCGTTTGAAAATCCGACAATAATGTTGATCGTCGACGTAACGTTGAATGCTAAGAGAAAAGGCTGCAAAGCATTGCCAGATGATGTACACATATAGTAAACAGTCTAATCTACGCTTTTTGTCCGTTTGTTTGAAATAAAACGAAGTAAATTTAAGTCAATTTTTGGTCAGTGTTTGTGAAATGTTTATATATAGTCAGTTAATCACTCGTTTTGTAAAAAAAAATGTTTTTGCAGAATTTAACTGGTTTGTGTCTGTGATGTTGCAGATGAGCCGGTAGACCCCACAGCGACGCTGCCGGCGGCGTGTTCTGAGTACGAGATGCAATGTGATGACGGAAGCTGTGTTGATGTTCTACTTAGGTGCGACGGTCACTTTGACTGTCCTGACCGATCAGATGAACTCGACTGTGAAAGTACGCCCGTCTCAAATTTGCTAGCCGCACCGCGATTGATTTGAGTTTGCATTTTCTGAGTCAGCCGAAAATTCTTGTAGGCAGATATGTGCTGCTAGCTTGATAGACTGCAATGTTTCGGTGGCTTTGATTACGCTAGCAAACAATTTGACAGTGAACACGTAATTAGAATGTGAAAAATGTTGAATACCGGTAAAACAAGGAATGTACGGGTTGATGTTTCATTTATTAACCGATTTCCGCTGTACGCTTTTAATGTGTCGTTAGCTTGAGTTTTGTTTTGAGTTTTGCTTATTTTCAATCTAATCCGAAAACCGAAGGAAAGTGAATTTCAGTCGGTGACGATGGCGATGTACATGTTTTACATAGATTGAGCCACCGACCAGTTTTCAAAACGAGTAGCCTCGATGATTACAGTAAAGTGTGGTCATACTGAACGCTGTGTTTGAGTGCTCAGCACGACTTCCGGTATCTTTTACAGCAATGATCAGGTTTTCAACACTGCTCACGCTCCACTTTCATGCGCCAACCTGTTTATCAGCCATCAACTCTGGGAACAGTTTAAATTAAACCTGGCAGTCTGTGCTATGAGCCACGTGTAAAAGACGTTTGTATCGGCTGCTGCTGATCATGGCCTAGGCTTTATTGTGAATTGTGTATGTAGTTAGTGGGACTGAGTGTACGGCTGACCAGTTCCAATGTCGTCGTTCGGGGCTGTGCATTGATCTGAGGTACAAATGTGACCAGACACACGACTGTGACGACGCCTCCGATGAAGCCGACTGTGGTAAGATATTGTTTCACTAAACATTTATAAAAACGTGTCTGTTATTGCTTTTTATAAAAAAAATTCTATACCTAAATATATGCCAAGCGATATTGCGTCGTACTGAAGGAATGAACAAATTTTGTATTTAGGTAAACTTGATACTTAGACGACGTGAGCCAGAAAAAAATTGCCACCAAACTTTTGTCCATATATATTTGCTATAATATTAACCGATTTCAAAACAAATCTTTTTACAGTCACGCTTTGTGTACAGTTTGCAAGAATCTGATTAGGCTACTAACTATGTGCACTATGCAGCCATTCGTTACTCGCGTCAGAATACAGTCGGACCCGCGATGTAACCAACAGACATACCACCGCTCCAAGTGTGGCTACACTAGCTTTCAACCCGTTGCGCGTAAACTACTACTTATTTAAACCCTTTTAAGGATAGGAGACTGAGTTGACAGGCTGTGTTGTTGCTGGTGTAGCGTGCGAGGCGTGGCAGTTTCAGTGTGCGAATGGCTGGTGCATTGATTCGGAGAAGCTTTGTGACGGACACGACGACTGCGCAGACAACAGTGATGAAATCGACTGCAGTACGTTCTTCTCGTCTAAACGCCACAAAAATAAGCTACATTATCCCAGTGTTGACATTTTGTGCGGCCGTCTGTCTAACTATACACGC
>Ga0209671_1001415_pt1 | contig 19974 bp, 12 predicted proteins | sample WorMetHERISLAND2_2_FD_187401 | JGI IMG/M metagenome (GOLD analysis project Ga0209671, IMG submission 187401) | Marine gutless worms symbiont microbial communities from Max Planck institute for Marine Microbiology, Germany - Olavius geniculatus... | ecosystem: Host-associated > Annelida >...
ATCCTAGCTTGGACCGTTTTTGCCTGATCCACCCGTGTGACAGACAGACGGACGGACAGACGGACGGACAGAATTGCGATAGCTAAGACGCGCTGAAAGCATAGCTGCTTTCGCGCGTAAAAAGCAAGAAAATAAGTTAAATGATACAATTTCATGCTGCAAATGCAATTTTCCACAACAGTTAAGAAATCATCTGAAAACGCAAAAATGTCACAAATCCTAACGGTCGTGGCTTCGCCTCAGACCCCACTCGAAAGCACGAAGCTTTCAGGCCCCTTGCAGCTGGTGGGCAAAAGGACTCGCCCTCCCCCTCACCGAACCACGGCCCGGTAAGCTAACGACTCCTGGTTTTCATCGTACAGACATAGCATGGGTCCGGACGTTTTTAATAATACAAAATTTCATGCGGCTGGACAAGGACATCTGTAAAAGTCAATGGGCTGGGTAAAGAGATCCCCTCAAACGAAAACATGAAATAGGGGTAGCCCTTTAAAATTCGTTATTTTACCGCTAGCGAGTCAACTAAGGTGAAAACGATTGTCGATATAACACTGACTTGGTGCTTATTCAACAAACACTGCTGACGAGCTTTCCGGGGGTACCAACATCGATAATTTGAACGATCAAGAAATCGAAAATTTAAAAAAATTAGTAATTTTTTGCGAATTCAGACTGCGACGCATATCTTAAGTGTAAACTGCGCCAAAATTTATAGGATCATGATAGTCATTTATTAAAGCAATAACAGACATACCACTGTTAGCCTAAACACAATGCATAACATATTGACATGCTAAAAACAACTAAAACAGTCTTTGTACAATATACGGTACATAAAATTGCACTCATCAATGTTAAGTATTTTGGCGGGAAGTTAGTTCGTAGTTAGGCCCTATGCGGTAGTGGACGTGTGCAATATGGTGTATAGCCTAGCACTCGGATGGTAAAAGTGGTCGAAGAGTACGAGTTGGTATGTACCTGAGAGAGCGGAACAGAATGCAGCAACAGTGGGCAAAGAATCATTGGTAATATAAAACAACTTGCATATGAAATTTTTAGCATAACAAGATAATGTTCATACGAACACGGAGTCTGTCCAGTGCAGTTCGATAGTTTACAGTATATGTCCGTATAATATATAATCAGTGAGCTGTTTAAACTGGTAGAAAAAATCAAACAGTTTAATTTCAAATTGAACAGCATCAACGATCTTTTCATCCTTCTCGATTATTTTAACTAAACAATAGACATTGTCAGTCACGAGACCATTCGATTCACTATAAATGGTCTATCGTCACCATGCATTTATCTTGCACCGTTATGGAGATATGGCGCCTCAAAGATAATGGGGTCACGCCTTTGACCTTTTGTGGTCACGTGACGTCATCGTTGGCGACCGGCTAAGTCAAGGGAGAATGGCAAAATTCGACCCCGCGCAGATCCGAAACCCCTCAACCGATCGACACAAAATTTAAAACAGGTGATTATGTCAGCGAGACGACCCCCCGTGCAAAATTTCGTTCAAATCCGTTCATTGGGGGCTTTTCGGCAAATGGGTGAAATATAACGAAAATTTTTCTACAGGGTGGGCCAAAAAATGGCACAGTCTTTTGTATACTTCATAACTTCACCAAATATTAACCGATTTTCGAAATTCTTTCACTGTCAGAATCAGGAGACAATTTGCAATAAAACTCTCACTATAAATCCTACCACACCCTAAGTGTGTCACTACACTACCTTGTGAAATGTCAGTGTCTTAAAAATAACAATTAAAACAAGACGACTTTTGTAACAACACATTTTAAAAAATTAACAACAGAAACAACGCGCTTGTTGTCTTAGTTGTTGTCTAAAAATCACATCTTTACAGTTTTCACATCAAATTTCCAATGTGTCCGCCTTGCTGCTGGACGACGCATCGAAACCGGCGACGCCACTGACCAATGGCGCGATCAACTAAACGATGCGGCACTTTACCCCACGCAGCGACAATGGTTTTTTTAGCTAATTGACTGTCGTGAATTGTCAACATTGATAGGCCCTCTGTTGAAGGGCATCCCGAACGGCATAATCAACTGAATTTAAGTCTGGGTTGTTTGGGGGCCACATGCCAGGCTCGATCAACGTTGATCACGCAACCGGTCAGTGGCGTTGCAGGCTTGAGTGCCTCATCTGATATTTCACGAGGTAGTGTAGCGACACATTTGAGGTGTGGTGGGATCTGTAGTAACAGTTTCATTACAAATTGTCTCCTGATCCTGACAGTGAAAAAATTTTGAAAATCGGTTAATATTTGGTGAAGTTATGAGGTATACAAAAAACTGTGCCAATTTTTGGCCCACCCTGTAGATACACGGTGACGAAGCGTGCTTATTTCATGACTTCGATCGACGATGTGTTCCACCAGGGACGTGCGCGTGATAAACAGACGGCTGCTGCGTTTCAATCGTCACGCTTCACTGGAGTGAGATTAAGGGCGGGGTTACAACGCTGCAGTCACTTCGGCGAGAGAGAGGATGACGAATTGGGTCGGAAAGTAACTAACGATAACGATAGTGAAGATAACACAGAATAAAACAGAAACGAATAATAAAAATATTATAATAAAACTAAGTGACCAGATTAAAGATAATCTAGAGTTTGTGTAAGAGTGAAATTACGCAAAACTGTGTGCCAATATCAGAAATATACATGCTGAGCTCGCAACTATGGAGAAGCATCCATATAGTAAAGCTAAAAGCCGTTTTTGTTGTTTCCAACAAAAATACTAAGTTCAAAAATAATTTCAATTTAGTTTAAGAAATATTACGTACTTATTGTACTATAAAAATGCATAGACTCGACTAACATTTTGTAAAACTGGGGTATGGACAAGAGAATGGACTCCATAGCCACCACCTCGTACGCCTAATGTATAAATTCTAGCGACTAAAGTTGCACGTATTTAACTTTTTGTTGAGTTATGTAACTTTGCTAAATTATTTGACTATCGCAATATACTTTTTCAATAATTTAATGACTGAATCGCTAACGACATGTAACATTTTGTCAAAACAATTTTAACTTCAAATTTCTATAACAACCAAAAAATTACTAGCTCCAATAACCGGACGTTTGAGTGCGACGTGAAATGGCAAAATGATTTGCTGCTTGATAATGGTAAGCTGTTTAACGTCAAGTGCAGAAAGCATTTGTAATACGGTCAGTATTTATTCGTAGTTGTCGGCACAAAGTGATACACAGTGGCTTTTATCCCTAAAAATTCCCTATCCTGGTGGGCACAGGTTGCGCCCAGTAAAAAATAGGGGGGTCTAGTTAAGGTTATAGATCTAAAACTTTTCCCTACTACAATCTACACCCTTAACGAAACCCACATATTTTTTACTTTCCTATTTTTAACCTACGTCACCTTTAACATAACTTCCCCTCTATTTTTCATTGGCCAATTTACACCCTTAATTAAACTTTCCCCTTATTTTTTTTTACTTCCCTCCTATTGTTCAATCTACACCCTTGACACAACTTTCTCCCGAGAGGGGAAAGATGCCCAAAATAGAGGGGAAAAGTTGAGTCAAAAACTGGGGAAAACCTAAACCCAAAACTGGGGGAAAGTTGCGCCGATTTCAATTCCAAATTTGGGGGAATAGAAGCCACTATTTATTGCACGAAAACAAACATTTAATATAATACATTCGACGTTTATACGTCACGTTCACACGGTAATGGCTGTACACTGTACAGCAGTGGCGGGCTATCCGCGGTGACGCTTATGACATGACACATCACGATGCACACAAGTTAGCGAGAAGTTCAATTAATGCTGAAATGATGAACTGATCGAATAATTTTTACACAGACAAAACAATAGAAAACATAAGACCTACTTACAAAGAACTTTGGCGACTGTGACTGCAACAGTTTCGTCCGTTTAGTTCATCTTTTACAAACCGTCACAAACTGCTACTCACAGAATACTGAATAAAGTTTAAATATTCAATCAGCTACGATAAATCGGGACAAATATAATAACGTATATAATATGTATAATGGCGCTATTTAATTTAACGTTGTACAAGACATAGACAAAAACTGATTGTGACACGGAGGAAGGTGTATAAGCCTACGTTATCCTTGGGTATTCAAATTTGTTTCCCGTTTTCTTTGTACACACTACACTGAAACGTTAAAAACCTTCAAAAAACTTCCAAAACCTAAAAACCTAAAAATATCTCTTTAAAAACTTTTCCCTAAAACGTAGGTTTTTTTCGGCCTTATATATAGGCCTAAGTGGGCTTGATTGGGTCACGTGACACAGACAGGTAAAGATTGCGTTTTACGTCACGTCATTCACTCAAAGACAAAGATGTGACACAAAGAATGGTGTGTAACTGTAGAATGTTTTTTCTCGTTAAAAACGTTTAAAATCGAAAAACCTAATTTTTTAAAATACTTGTCCCAACAACCTAGGGTTTTTTTAGCCTTATATATAGGCCTAGGTAGGCCTGATTAGGTCACGTGACACAGGCAGGTAAGGGTCTCAGAACTGGGCCAGTGCTAATCCTGACCAGGCGTCCAGGTGGCCTGGAGCTACAGCGTGCACGGGTCCAGCGGGCACCGGTTGTCTACCAAACAGATCGTACAGTACGTCATGACAGGCTGCTGCCCCCGGCACAGGCACCGCCTGGCCGCACCGGTACTGCGCAGGCGCGCCCGGAAATGACGTCACGTAGTGATCACGTGACGGCGGGGCGTGGTGGACCGCCACAGCGTCTGTCAGGTCCGCGCAGTACTTGCTGTCGCCGCCGCCGCCGCCGCCCAAGAACATGCCGTGATGCATGTCGGTATGCGACTTGACCGTCGCCGCCAGCAGAGCGCTAGTATCACTACTAGTAGTGGTGGAGGTGAAGATATTAGTGGGAGGTTTAACGGCGGTCGAAGAAGATTTCGCGGAAGCGCCATCACTCGACAGCTCTTCGTCCTCGTCGGACGCTGCTCTCTGACTGCCGCCGCCACGCGTCGACGCCGCCGCCGTCGCCGCGCTGGAATATGACGCTGAGTCGGCGCGGTGCATCTTAATGTGTTTGCGCAGCGAGGATGGGTGAGTGTAGGATTTGTCGCAGCCGTCGATGCGGCAGTAGAACGGCTTGTCCGTGGTGTGCACGTGAGAATGTTTCTTGCGGTCTGAGCTGTTGGCGAAGCGCCGCTCACAGCCGCTGAACTGACATACAAACGGCTTCTCGCCTGCACACATCAGCACACTAAAGCATTATTTCGTACATACGACAATATTCAATACTCAGCTTGTCCTCGGCTTTTGCCTTACAGGGTCGCCTTGGCTACAAACTGAATATCAAAATCTTGACGCAAATACATTTCACCACACACTACAAACTGAATTTTGAACTTCATAAAAGGGTCAGCCATTTCGTGAAGCGGAGGGGGTTAAAGCGCCCTATGACCTCGTGATAAACGGCGCAGCACTGGATCTGAGTAAATTAAAGTGCAGCACATGAGTGTGCAGTACTGTAGAAGACAGTGCTTGTGCCATAATACACGGCGGCGGAGCGCATTGTTCGGTGCCGTGGCGCACAGAGCCGGTGCAGCGCATTCTCGCGCTTATAACAGATTGTCAGTCCATGCGAGGCGCTGACGACGCACTGAAGTGTGATTTTTTTATTCCTTTATTTATTCCCCGTTTACACGATCCAGCAAACGTTCAGCAAATTTCAAGCAAACGTCGAGCAATTAGCACGCGCATTTTGAATACACTGCTGGAAGTTTGCTGGACGTTTGCTGGATCGTGTAAACGGGGTATTTACTTTGTAGACGTAGTCTGAATGCCAGTTTCAGTTTTAGAAATTTGTAAAAAGTTTTCGGTTGGTTGTATTTCTGATTTTGTCGTCGCTTCAGTTTTCGTTTTTAAATGATTTTTCGTTTGACCACAATTTTAGTTATCAAGAACAAGAATAAAACACAATGTAGCTTCAGCTCTGTGATATGGCTTTTGAGCTCACATATAAATATAACATGTGCAAAGAGGGCGATTTCGCTTTTTACCAAACTTCTTTAGTCCTTGTTTCTACAGCTTTAAACATCTTTCCATTTTGCTTTCGTCAACGAATCTAACACAGCACACTGCAGCGCACTGTGCCGCGTCAAGTGCTCAATGAAAATGATTGACACTTTTAGCGCCTCGCTCTGCTATTTGCTCCCACTCCACCCTATACGACTGTCTGCTTCCTCGCCCCCTCCGCACAAACTCACTTGAATAATTACTTCACACGATTCGACTCGCACACCAAGTTTCCTATGCAAACGCGATTTCCTGTCCGCATTATCTAGGCTACCTATAACTAAACACGCACGCATTTCCATTTATTATAAATTTCAGTCAGGAAAAGATGAGTCAACTACAAAGCCTATTAGTAAGGTGTTTTGCGTTGTATGACAACAGGGCCAATGTAATTTGGCAATAAGCAAAATCACTGATCGTTTCTATTCGCCAGGTGGCAGCATAGGTCTGGCAGCTGTGTGTTTCACCTAAAGAGCGCGACCCCCAAATCTTCCCTGGGAGGCTGAGACTATCTAACACAATGTGTCACTGGACCCCACAAATGTATCTGCTAAATATGCCTAGGATCCCAATCCGTCGAACTGTTTAAACAGAGGGCACGAATATATCAGACAGACGACGAACAGATAGACAGACCACGATACGGAGAAATAGGTAGAAATAGGTGGAATCGCTTGCACTGCAACAGCGATTCCGCCTAACAATAGGCCTAAGAGAACATCTAGCCTATAATTATAGGAACAGCAGATAAACTGCATTAACCTGTGTGTATTCGTTTATGGATCTTGAGATTCTCGGACCGAGCGAAGACCTTGCCGCAGCCCGGGTACGGACATGGAAAAGGTTTCTCGCCGGTGTGAACTCGGACGTGGTTGACCAGCTTGTACTTGGCTTTGAACGGCTTGTGGGTGCGTTCACAACCGCGCCAGTAGCAGGCGTGATCCGACTGTTCCGCTCCGCCCACGTGATCGACGGTCAGATGAGCCACCAACTCCATCACCGACGAGAATCGTCGACCGCATTCCGTCGGCGTCGAACCTGCGCCCTATAAACGTTTTGTTGTATAGACTACTTGATGGCGTACGGGTAGGACGTTGGACTTACTATCAGCAAGTCGTAAGTTCGACTCCCAGTCTGCTGCAGCGTCGTGGGTTAAAAAAAGCAAGCAGGCAGGAAGTTTCAATTAGCTATACACACCATTTAATAGCTTTTAACCTCCTTGCAAAATGTGTGGATGCGATTTGTTAAGATTATGTCACGTGAAGTACATTATAAACCGAGCTAATTTACTGACGGAACAACATTTTTCCGTTTTTTTGTCAAATTGCCAAGCGCAGGCCAATATTTTTCAGCTTTAAGCAATATTGCAGACGTTATGTAGTGAAAGTCATATATACTACAAAACCAATCAGCCACTTTAAGATAACGTTCACTTAACAGTTGCTCGGCAACATGTATACTGCTTGTTATTTAAATCGTCATGCGTGATAAAACCGTTAGGCCCCTACAGCTCATGCACTGAGTGACATCACTGCTGCTACTGCTGCTGTTGCTGCTGATGATGATGATAACAAGAAAAAAACAGTCTTTTTCAACATAAATCTAACCAAAAATTGTTGTTGAGAGGGGCCGATTGGGACCAGAAAGACCAACACGAAAGCCCAGCTAACGCAAAGGGGAACGCGCGACAGCGGTGTATGTTTGAACTTTGAAGGCCCACTGCGAACAAAATCTAAGGTCACCGATCCCAGCAATTTGGACACGATGATTTTCATTCATTCATCCACATACACTAGGTGGCGTCACCGGTATCGCGCGGCTCGCGTCGTTCAAGCGGTTGAAAGCTCGCATTTTGAAAAGGGTACCTTAGTTTGACGCCCTCGTACGGAGAATTCCTTGATCGCACGGGGCCGAAATTAAAATTATCGAAAACTACGTTCAATGTCAAAAATTTCATACTGTATCTGTAGTGATTGCGGCACAATTCGCTCTTGAAAAAGTGTGTTGCAGCCTGAAATTGCCAAAAAAAAATCAATAAAACCCTTACTTTGCGTCCAAAGTCATTGACTTCGGTACTAACTGAAAGCCAGTGTACGACTTCTTATTAGTGCTTAATATACTCGTAGGCCCTATCTCACACCGTTCCTGAGATACAGGGAGTTACCTATTGGCTGAAAAATGCAAATTTTCCTTGCCTCTCTCTCATTTAGGCCCTCGCTCGGGGTGACCCTTTTTGAATTTATGGGAAAGTTTTACGGATCCTGAAACTAGAGTCTTCCAGGCAGCCGAGGGTGAATATTTGGTGATCCTAGCTTGCACTATTTTTGACTGACTCCCCCAACGGACAGACGGACGGACAGAATTGCGATGGCTAAGACGCGCTGAAAGCAGTAGCTGCTTTCACGCGTAAAAATTTTGAAAGGCAAAGAAATCATATATTTATGTTATCTTTGCAAATGATTATGGGTGGCCACGAAACTGGGGGGCTAGAGCAAAACTGGGGGGCATGTGCCCCCCGGCCCGGGTCTAAAACCGCCACTGCTTATACAGCCACCTAGACACATGTACGCCACTGATTTTTAAAAATAAAAAATGAAGCTTACTGGACGTCAAAAAGCTTAGTTAAATGACACACATTCCCGCAAATGTTTAATTAGCGTCATAGCCCGACTCATGGCACATCAGGTACAGCGCCAATACGACGCCAAGCAACGTAAAAGTAGACTTCCAGTTGAAGTCCAAAATAAGTACAAGTGCATGCTGTATGTATATATATATATATATATAGCAACGCGGACGGCCGCATAATACGTCAGTAACTCAGTAGGTCTATAGTTCGGTAGTGCAATGGTAGGACGTAAGATATGTGATCGCGAGATCGTGGATTCCACTCCTGGTCGGGTCGCCACCAAGTGTGACTGTCTATACTGACAACTGTAGGTAAAAAAATCTTGGTATAACCAACACTAAGGTCAACTCAGCCTTCCGTCCTTCCGAGGTAAATAAATCGAGTACCAGCCTGTCTGGCTATGATTAAGGCGGGCACGCTCACTTATGTCGAGTGGTATGTAACACTGTATGATCTCATATGGCAGGTGACGCTCCATAGCTTTAAGATGAATTTCACATGTAAAGCTAGGCCTATACGGTATAAAGCCTTTAATAATCTAAATGGGGCAACATTATTAGGCGGAATCGGTCTTGCAACGCAAGCGATTCCGCCTTGCTATACACTTTGCTCTGTAGCGTGGTCTGTCTGTCTGTCTGTCTGTCTGTCACAATCGACGGATCGCTTGCTGTCACAATCGTGCATTCTATACTTAAACCGTTCGACGAATTTACATGGCATTTGGCAGATACATTTATATAGGATTCAATTCGACACATTGTGTCAGATGGGAGGTCCTTGACCTGACACTCTGTAGAGAAACAAAAAAATTGGAGGGTCAAACCCCAACAGCAATTGCAAATTGCAGCCAAATCGGCAATTCTGCCTTTTACCAAATTACTTTGGTCTTCGTTTTGCTAGATAAACACGTGTCAGATGCACATGCTTACAGCAGTTAAACACGTGAAGCATAAAAACTCCCAATGAAAATGCATTAATTCAAGATCAGATGCTATAAACGTATACAGACCTCGAGTTTGATGCTAGCGAAAGATTCGAGCCACTGACAGACGCAGTCGCCGCTGCTGGTGAAGTTGTCCGTGCAGCTGACAGGAGGTCGAAGATATCGCATAAAAGCCGCGGCAGCTGGACCCGCAGCGTGTGAAGCCGGCCTAGAGTCCATCCCCACGCTGCCGTGCACTGACTGTGCGGTTAGACCACCGATCTGTCTGCTCGCCGTCATGTAGTACCTATAGCATACATGTTGATGACATTGAATTCTATAAATAAAAACATGTGCAGATTAAACCTTAACTAGAAGAGCTGACTGGGACCCTCCTGGCCAGTGGCGTCATTTCAGTAAATCATTAGGAGGTGTCTCAGTCTACGTATCGTATTGTTCTTGCGGCAGTAACACTGTTACAAAGATATGATTTACAGGGAAACAATAAAATCAGAAATCCTCCGAAGATCCGTAGATCTCTTCCAGCACCCCCTCCCTCCTTTCCTAAATGACGCCCCTGCTTTTGGCAGAGATAAAACTATTACAAACAGTTAAAACAAACATTTTACATTTACGGTGATTACCTGGGTGACGAGGGAGGCGGCGGCAGACTGAGTGCTGAGGCAGCGGGTGGATCTGCAGTAGCACCAGTACATCGACGAGGGTCGACGGCGCAGTAGCCGGCGGCAGCGAGTCGCGAGTCCGCTGCGGGGTTACCGGCACAACGTGATGCAGTTTCGGCTAACCTCGACACGGCGGATTCACGTAGCAGCGCCGCCGCTGCGTGCTGTTCATAACTCAGTCCCACCGGCGGCCCCGCAGCCGTGAACGAGTCCATCGCCATCAGAGAGTATCTGGAACCGTCTGGAAGGCAGTACTGACTCGGCGCTGGTGCTGGCAGATACTGCTGAGACGATGCTGACGACGGTGCTGATCGCTGGTAGTAAGGATTGCCGTAGTACGGCACTATTGCTGCCGCTGCTGCTGCCGGCGTCCGCAGAGGATTCTGGGACGGTGATGGCGGCGGCGGCGGCGGCGGATATTGCATCATCGCTGAGACCGGATGTGGTTGTTGATGTCGCTGATGTCGTTGTCGGTGACGTAACAGCAGACTTACGTCATGCAGCGAACTACGCGCGGCACTGTGACAGTCCGCTAGTATATAAGACTGGGACTCTCTCAACGTTCTGTCTGACAATCTCACCTCGTCATCTGACTCGATGTCAATTGACGCTGCTGTTGCTGCTCTGTTGAGTTGGTGGTACCCGCCCGTGCAAGGACCGGCTGCGGCTGCCGCCGCCCGCTGTAGGTAGTCGCGTCCAAGCAGTAAATGCTGCAGCTCCATCGTTCGACCAAGCGCCACCCCGCTGTGGTTGATGCTAGCTGAACGTCGCCCAACAACGACGACGTTGAAAGGATAAGACGAAGACGTCAGTCTGTCACAGCGGGGCGATGAGTCGAAGAAGTATCATAACTCTGCCACGTACGATAACTCGACCGGTCCAATATCGTGCCGTAGCACATTAATCAAGACATCGTTACAGATTTGGCATTTGGAGCGGACGGGCGGCGCCTGGCACGGCTGGGATGCTGACGGGGCGTCGTCGTCGTTATCGCAGTCCTCAGTCAAACAGCCGGCGAATCGAGATGTCAGATGATCGGGTTCTCACGTCGTAAACTGCGATACGACACCAACTCGTGTCATCATGCCACAAACCCGACCCGACCGAGCGCTTCCCGCCGCGCTGTTTTAGGTCTCGCGTTGCTGCCATGCAACGCCGCATGACGTCGTCGCATCGTGCCGAGACCGCTAGCCACGCCCAGCCGACCTCTGATTGGCCGACGAGCCGTCACGGGGCGTGGTTAATCAGCAGGTGCTCGGCCGGTAGAGGTCGGTGCAGTGTGTAATAGCATCCGGCGGATATAGGTTCGATTGAGCCGCGACGCTGAATGCCAACCAGCGGGGCGCCGCTCAGCATGGCATCGCGTCCGACAGAATTCGACTTTAATTAAGTGACTCGAGCTACAGCAACGTATACGAATGGATGGATAGCAGTGCTGCAACGCGGCCAACTTGCCGCGCCAACACAGCCGTCCGTCCGTTACTGTGAAACAATGCTGCAGCGGAACCATTGTTGAACTACCTGCGTGCAACTCGGAGAATTAAGAGACCTGTAGACTTGTTAGCAACTGTGTGAGCATTGTCTACAGAAACCTCTGCACTCAATACTGCAATACCTACAATACATGGGCTGTAGTTTAATATAGATGCCCGCTGTGAGTTGTTACTAGCAGTTATGACATCACAACGCATGCGCGAATCGGCTCAGACAGGCAGACAGACCACACACAATAGCTATACCGCATTCTACCCTGTATGTTTCAAGCATGCTCAGAGAGTTCGGTTCGTTTGCACGATGCTACTGATTTCTAACAAGGTGTATCGGTAATTGCTTGGTGGCGTTAGTCACTGCGTTGCTGTGATGTAGGCTATGACATTGCCGCTGCTAGAGCTCTGCGCCATACAGTCCATACCCTACAATCTGCTGTGCACAGCATAATATCGCTGCTGAATAACAGCAGCATGCACGTTGAACGAACGAAAACGAACGGTGACACGGACTGCAGCATGCATGCAAGATACGCTTCACTGACGCTTCTTCGCAGACTGCAGTCTGAGCCCAATCTCCACTGGTTCGACTTGTTGTAAAACTGTTGCCTGCGACAAGTCGTACATATAGGCTACGACACCCTGTGTAACATATAAAATGTGTACTAAACGACAGAACTGAAGTAACTGCAATACATGTATGTTAATGCATTTTAGTTTAGCTTTCCTTTCGTTTGCTCTGTATACAAGATACGGATAGTGACATAATAAGTGTGCTCTGCAGGTATGCCACTGAGTAGCAAATTTTTTTACAGAGTCTGCTTGTAAAAAATTTGAAAATTGGTCAATATATAGCCAAGATGTGGACAAAATACAGTAGCTTATTTTTTTGGCCCACCCTGCATAAGCAAAGACGTAAAGTCCCTCCTGAACCGTAAGGCCCATAGAACGGCGCTGATCTCTCTGCATGTTTTCTTATCCTCAGCCAGACACCGGCTTACACTGCATTGCCAGACCACGAATGCATGCAAGGTTAGTGCATTGAGCGATGTACATGTTTACGCCCCAGCTTTTGCTGGCACTCATTTCACCTATTGAGGGAAGGATGGCCAGGTTGAGTTAAGCTGGGTGGGTGCTAGTTACATACGGAGATGGTTTACCCCTCTGCGCACTAACGGGGGCAAGAGTTGATTAACTTTGTTGATGCGACGACCGTTACCAACTCAAACCACCATGGATTAATGAATATGTTGCATGCATGTTTTCGAATATTACGTGAGACTACTGTTAGGCTACAACATGCCGTGGATTTGATTTGCATTTGCGAATTCATATTATAGACAATAGACAGCAATTCGGCAACAAAACGCAATGATGGAGTTTGAGCTTCAGACATCTGGCGAGCTCGGCGACGCACGCACGTCGTCAACGCGCTCTCGAGTCTCGAGTGCTGCAATAGTTAAAAAAACGAAGTAGCTGCTTGTGCACTGCTGCATTATATAATACAGCAAGTCATCTGAAGATGACGTGCAGTTTTACACTGTGCAAGGCAACAGTATGTCTGGACGTAGGCTTATGTCACATGATGTGGGCTACGCAAAATGCAAAGTCATTGGCAGTGATTGATAAAGTAGAAAAATTGCTATAGCTTTATACACTCGTATTTGAGTAAAAGTAAAAGAAATCGCTTAAAAATCTACTTATTAAAAGTAAAAGTATAGTACACAATAAAAACTATAAGCTGTACTCATTATTCAATTCAAGTAGAAAAAGTAAAAATTTTGACTAAACAGGTAAAAAGTATAGGCCTATCCGATCTTTAGAATCTGAATTATCCAAACATGCAGGTCATTTTCACACACAAAATATCGGAAAAATTTTTGGGGAAAGAGCATTATAGCTCCTTCTCCAGACCCTTTGCCAGGTGGGGAGAAGACACTCCTCCCACACCCACCATTTAAGTGCCCCTGCTGGACCCCGTACATACAGATCTTGGCTATGCCACTGATTACAATGTGCATTGGTTGAAAATTAGCTTATAATTATTCATAAGACGTAGGCCCTATGGTCTGGTATTGTTCATGATGGGCATGTTAATAATTATAGCAGTTACATTTGCTGCTTTTGTTTGTCGCTGATGTTTAGCGTCCCGCGCTTTTACGCATGCGATCGACTACTAGCGAGCTGCTAGAAGAAAGGCATCGCAAACTCGCAGCGACTGACGTTGCACGAAAATTGCTGTTTTGGATCACCCCACGCCGTTTTACGCCTTCCCTTTTCCAAGAACATCCATGTGCTAGAAACTAAAGTTAATGACTTTGAATTACCTCAACACATTACGCATAGTGCACAATTGGGTTTTCCATCAGCCAGCAAGAAAGCTATTAAATTTATCGTTGATTTAATTTATCGTTGATCTATCATTTCAACCGATAGGCCTGAAAGCGTGCATGCCGTGGTGCGAAATGCGAAACCTATTTGCACTGCACCGACTCTGTGGCGGTGCTGCAGTAATTAATAGCAAGGCGCGTGTTGCGCATGCAGTTTGTAGCAATTAAGCCGTAGAGCCGCAGGAAGAGCCACGCGAGTGCTATCTGTGACTGCTATCTGATGACATCGCGCTGCAGGCGTCGTCCTTATCTGCGATCATCTTCGCTGATAACTAATTGTCCTTACAGGTCTCTCGCTCGTTTGCCGCCCATCTCAATACGGTGTACGTGTGCTACATGGACGTGTTGTCACAATACTGCGTCGCTAGCAAAGCCTGTATGGTGTGATACGCTAGATAACATCTCCGCCAGCCCCATCTACTACAGGTTGAGCCGGTATTTTGACGTTACGTCGATTATACTCTGTTCACGATGCATGGACGGATGTTACGTAGTGGCAGATTTAGGCACGTTTAGCGTGTTCGGCCAAACGGGGACCCGGCCCCACAAAGAGGGGGAAATAAACAGAAAAATGTCGGAAACAGCGCAACATTTTTTTTGGTCTGTGCATGAATCTCTTTGTGACACGTTACGAAATTAAAAATGTGGTGCAGCTCAACATTTTTTGACCCGGGAAGCGGGCTTTTTACGCCCTATTGCTAAATCTGTCAGCTGTTTGAAGATGTGTTGCTATATCCGGTTTTTACCGACCGTCTTGGTCAGCTGTCAAAAAATTAGTGTGAGGAGCCCCGCATTTTTACCAAACAACGCCTAATCGGGTTTAATCTGTACCTGACGTCACAGATACGGTTTGGGGATTGTGGGAGTGTGGCGTGACATTACTGGTCGTTATGGTTATGGTTAAATGGTATACCCAGTAGTTCTTAGCCCATCTTAGAGCAACGGAGCGTTACCTGTCATGTGGGATTACATAGTGTTATCTGCCATCCGACACAGGTGAATGCGCTCCGCCAACCAAACAGGCCGGTAGGCCTACTTGATAACCCGAAAAGATTGAAGGCTAAGTTGAACTTCGTGTTAATTATATATTGAGATAGTTTACCTGTCCGCAGACAGTCACCCGCCCAAGTACTAACCGCTTGCTTGATAGCGACCTGAGCGGGAGTCGAACCAAGGACCTTGCGATCTCAAGTCCAATGTCCTAGCCGTTACACTAACTGTAACAAACCACCGTCATCCAAAGTTCGCCGCACGCCCATGCACAGCCGGTATATGCAACGTCAGTACACAGCGTGAATAAAGTAGACATAACGTCACACGATCGACGTGCCATGCAGTTATTGCACATATAACAAGTGTCGGTCGCCTGTCGGTATATAGGCTAGGTGTTATCTGCGCCGGCGCGCCGCGGCGGCTGTACCTACAATGTATGAGGTGTTGTGTTGGGTCACGCTTTGCCGGCGGCCTGTGTCGTATACACGACCGTTCTCAGTTAATGATTCCACTGAATATCTATATGCTCACAGGCTATCACTGGCGTAGCTAGCAACCAACATCCACCAGCAGAGGGGGTACTTAAGAGGAGTGGTGTGGGAAGGAGTGTCCCATCCCAGCCGGGGAAAGGGTCATGGCTGTCTTTTCCCAAGATTTGTTATTAGTTTTATGTGAAGATGGTGTGTTTGGGTGCATGATTTGGCCACTGGTTTCTATACCTATACCTGGTGAGCAGCCTGCGCCCAGTGAAAAATTGGAGAAAGTTTTTTGAGAGTGCAGATCAAAAGTAAGAGGGGGGAATTTTGACCTACACTCTTAACAAAACTTTCTCCCTTATTTTTCACTGGGAAATCTACACCCTTAACAAGGAGGTCAAAATAGGGAGGGGCTTGAGCCCAAAAGTGAGGGCGGGGGAATTAACTTGAGCCTAAAACTGGGGGAATTTGCGCCCGATTTTGACTCCAGATTTGGGGACACAGAAGCCACTGGATTTGGCACTGTTCTGAGAAAAATTAGCTTAAAGTCGAACATGGGGATGATTGTCATCTGTATTCTCCTAGAGGGCGAGGGAACATAAACCACGTGACCCCCGTATGGATACGCCACTGCAGTCTATGTGGACATTAGCAAGTTGACGACGACAGCTTACAACTGTAGGCCTACCGTGTGCATGTATACACGTGGCATATGCCGCCTTGTATGTAAACACGACACAATCATCATTGTCATCGCTTCGCAATTTCGCATTTACGCCATCAAGCTCACTCAGGGCTCAGGACACATTCAGCTTTATTCGTAGAACTCAAGACAGCACAGGCAGAAAAATCAAACAACAAGAAGCAGACAGGTTACAGCAATTTGAGCTGTGACTGTGAGGCGGGATTAGGCCTATACGACTGTTGCATGATGACCTACAAAGCCATACGTGGCTACCTATTAACCGTGGTATATATCAAATACACAGTAGGCCTACATGAGCCCTGCACCACGTCTTCATGACTATTCAATGGCATAGAATAATGCCAGCGCGTGACAGACAGACGGACAAACGGACGGACACCCCACCCATAGCTAATACGGCTGACGTGTAAAAAATATCAAGAAGATGTATTCGAGATGTGATAACACATTTAGGGTGCTAACTTTATCAAATTCTTTCCTGGTGTTCCGGCGACAGAAGTATATACGAAATAATTCGGTAAGTATTTAAAACGGCTGTGACAAAAAATTATTGATTGAATTTTCTGTAGCAGCCCACATGAATCCTATGCCTGCAATGTGTCAGTTCAGCTGAGCTATGAAATTGATTGAATCAAAATTGACCTAATCATTGTGCAGTCAACAACCAGCCGATGCAGGCTGCTGCTGCAGAACTGCAATGGCTGCTTCTGCTTTGCTGCTGCAGACCTCGCTGTAAGCCTATAAGGTGACGCATAAAGTGTTGAACATGGGCATACACGCTTTTTGTACGGTAGATATTTGCGCGATCATTGCTGAAAAAACGACTAGCCAGGATTATAGGCATTTATTGCAGTGAAGGGCCGCCAAACACTGAGTTCAAGCTGTTCAGCATGGGCGACATTCACTGCAATTAAAGCGGGCCGATCGATTCAGAAACTGTCCGACTGCGCGATCTATGCAGGTTACACGCAAGCCTAAAGCATGTATGCGTTTTATGCGCCAACATTTATACGTAGATTTATGCACATAGGCTTAGGCTATAGCCTAGTCCCATACGCGTGTGTGCTGGATGCGTAATTGTCATCACGGGATAATAGCAATGACCTGACACAGATTGCACGACAAATTACCGCCGTCCGTGTGCAGTCATTCCGTCCCTGCAGACGTGTGCGAATTCTGAACAAGCACTCAAGTAATTTGATAACACACACTATCGTTCTTTTTCTTTGGATTCGCCAGGTGAAAACGTATAGGACTAACGGTTTGGTTGCAATTTGTAGTTGCATATTTTGGCAAGGAGTTAGATTTTTTCTATACAGAGTGGTCCAAAAAAACTGCACAAAGTTTATGCCACCATAATTTTGCAACCGTACATCACAGAGTCAGAATTTCTTTCTGAACATTTGGCTGAAAACCACATGACTCTATGACGTACGGTTGCAAAATTATGGTGCCATAAACTTTGTGCAGTTTTTTTGGACCACCCTGTATAAATCCCTCAAACGGTTTCGTAAGCAAGGTGCATGAGTGACAGACGACAGACTACAATACGGAAACATGTGTGGCAATAGGCGATTCCAGTAAATAATATCCCGTGTCATTGTCTATGTCAGCCACAATTTCGTCACGTAATCCACTGACTGATTTTTCACAAGTAAGCTGAACAAAGCTCATATGACGCGCCACATCATCGTTGCTATACCACCTGAACAATCAGTGTAGCATACAGCGTGAAATAAATATAATAATGTGCTTACGGAGGACTTTTTGACCATAGTAGGTTAAAACGCTTGATCTATCTCCAATAATTTCTACACGGTTAACCGTTGAAGTATGCGTCGCAGATTGAAATCACGAAAGAAAATCACCAGAACATACCTTTAGCGATTCCTCTTGGCAAAACAACATAAGCATTTGTGGTTTTCTGCTTTTCCAAATTTAAAAAGTAGGCAAATTTGTTGTTTTAATTGAACGTTAAAAAACTAAAAGTGTTTTGACTTTTCCTTGACCTCTCTCTGATCAGGGCCTCTGCCACTGGACTCCGCTAGGGCTCCGCCTTTTAATTTCCGTTATGCTCGCGTTCTCCTTGCCCCATCTTTCTCGCCATGTCTAGGAGCCTAATATATGACACTGAAACTTTGACTGCTCTAGCGTATATCTTAAGTCAGTCATAAAGAGTGCGATGTCGAATGAATGGTGTGCACCTATAACCTCAATGATGTGCACCGATTGTGCACCGCTCAGGAAAGTCTCAATATTCATCCACTCTCTCTCCGCGTCTGTCTCTCTGATAATTACAAAGTCGTCGTCGAGCGACGAGTTTCTGGCGCATTCGTTAGACGTCGCTAGAGATAAGTAAGTACTGACTAGCTAAATCACTGACAGTGAATGCGTCATCGGCGACCAAGTCTCTCCAGTGCCGTCACGGTGTAAGCAATATTAACTCTCGTATTAACATGAGTTTAAGTTTATCAATCAATAACAGCAAAAACTTCTACAATAATAACTCGCCTATAGTCGTCATTCTGACGCTGAACTGAACAGGCTTCTGTTAACCGACAGCACTAACGGTCACGATTATGGTACCGTATGCTGTCCGTCCGTCTGTCGTCTATAACGTTTAGTACTGTGGCTGAACGGTACGTCATAGAGTCAGCAATGGTACCGCTGGATAAGGCGTTGCTATGTTCCTACAGGCTGTCATAGTAAGCCCTAATCATGTCGCTATCTGCAGCGGTTTGGTCGCAATTTGCAACGCAAAGTTTCCGCCTGCTTACACCATCCATCCATGTTCGTGTAAAAAGTTTTTCGTTTATTTACTGACAACACTTTAACCGGCAGTAGTATACTACTATCTCGATATTGAATAACTAAACAAAATATTAAACTTAGCGACAAACAGGCACATGAAGTACTGCAGTACGGCCGGTTTCCCCTAGCGACAGCTAGGCTCTTGCTACCAGTTCAACTGTGCTTTAGCGCGTTGTAAATTACGTACTTTCGTAAATATCGCAATGCTGCTGACCCAGGTGACTTCGTGTAAATTTGACACATAGCCTAGAATAGCATACCGTATAAGCTTATATACAGTAGCATAAAATATCTACCATTATGTCAGCCTAGCATAGGGCTTATCCTGTTGGGTTGCTGCTGATTTAAAGGTTTATACGTTTTTTCTCATGTTCCGTATGCATAATTCTTGATGTGATAGGCCTATTATGCGGAAGTCCTTGGTATCACTCAGCCTGCCTATATAGGCACCTTACGTTACAGGAAAGTTATTGCCTACCTATTTTAACCTATGCAGCAGTAGCAGTTAAATATACAGCTCGCCAGGAGCAAGAGCTGAATGCTGCCTGGAACTCGGTTTATAGGCGAATTTTTGGTTTTAACAAATGGGAGTCTGTTAAAGCTTTTGTTAAAGGCCTAGGCAGGTTAGATTTGCACCATGTTTTTATGTTAAGACGTGTGAATTTTTATCTTCGTTTACGAAGTAGTAGCCTTACCGTTTTGCATAATGTGTTATGGTCCAGCTTACGCCTGAACTGTTCAGACTGGATTTTATTTTGTGTTTGTTACGGTCACAGTAAATATGATATTATGCATAAGATT
>Ga0209671_1001417_pt1 | contig 19972 bp, 13 predicted proteins | sample WorMetHERISLAND2_2_FD_187401 | JGI IMG/M metagenome (GOLD analysis project Ga0209671, IMG submission 187401) | Marine gutless worms symbiont microbial communities from Max Planck institute for Marine Microbiology, Germany - Olavius geniculatus... | ecosystem: Host-associated > Annelida >...
CCATTCTGGGTAGACCAACGAGTGAATTTTGGTCAAAATTTCTGCAGATAGACCACCAAGACAACCTGCATTGTACATCTCCTGAGCATTAGCTCAGATTTATTTTTTTGTCATTCTGTTTGTCGTTGTAAGTTGGCTGTAACTGTTAATGTCTTACATGACTTCTGCTGTAACTTATTAGCCGTTGTTTTCTGTTGTCAGGCTGAGTTAGTTGTTAGTGCTGGTCATGACTGAACCATGGTTGCTGCTCCAGTGCATGTTGTCGAGTTGACAAGAAATCTGTTGGAGTTCCAGAAAGCTGGCTATCTGTGTGACACGGTGATCGTGGTAAGCGATGGTCAGCTAAAAGCTCACAGTGCAGTACTGGCTGCCGCCAGTCCCATGTTCAGGGGTGCTATCAAAGCTTATGCAACTCCAATAGAACACAGAGTGCTTATGTCAGGAATTGAGCTGTCTGCAGCCGAGGTGATTGTTCGTTATATGTACACAGGCACCTTTGAGATTGAAGGCGAATCCATTGACATTGAGCAGTTGAACAAGCTACAACAGGCTGTACAGGAATTTGGAATCAACTTGCAGCTGATCACAGAATATGAGTATGTATGTTGTTGGCTTTTGTTTGCAACAGAACTGGAAAGATTATGATATAGCCATCAATAGTGCTTTACTCATGGTTGCCATTATGGACTGAGGCTATTTGCTGGGTTTTGGCTTTCCAGTACTGGTAGGCCACTGCCTACTGGTTGACATGAGATGTAGGGCTTGGTGCAGCTGAGACTTTTGAAGCAGCTGAGATAGGAGTGCTGGCTGGCCTGTTAGAAGTTTGAGGTCTTTTTTGATCCAGTAATTATTGTACCAAAATTGACTTAATCTGAAATAGTTGCGGAAAATTTTAGCGACAGGTTATTGTTGCTACATGTGGTAATGGCAAAGCATAGAAGTTGTGCCAGAAACAGAATATTGTGGCAGTGGTTTGGTGCTGTACCATTAATTAAACAAATCTGTGGCCAGTATTAGCTAGATATTTAGCTAAGTCAGTTGTCTGGTTTTTTTTACTCAGTTAGGTTGACTAAATACATTTTGGTGAAACTTGTTAATTTTTGTGCAATCAACGGAAGTTCTTCTGCCATTTTCTTTAGTTGTTGATAATTCTGCCCATCTGCTACTTGATGTTTTCCATCATTCAATATATTTAGCATAGCAACTAGCACTGTGTTGATGGGACTATAAAAGGCACAGAGTATTGAGGGATGCAGTGGCTGTCTTGAAATGCACTTGCATTTGAAAGGGACATAAAGTATTGTATTGTGTTCATTTTAGCAGGGTGAAGTATAATCACGTGGATATGTTTGTTTTTAATGTTTCTGTAGCAATTCAGTGGAAGAAAGTGCTGAAACCAGTGAACAAGACTGTACAGAGAGTGAGTTGAGGATGAACAGGATGAGTAATACTGCTGCCTCAGTTAAACAGTCCAGCCATGATGTCAGTCATTTTGAGCAAGGAGCTGATGCAGTAGGTGCTCAAGTGTACAGTACACCAGCTCTCATAACTACACCAAATGGCTGTCGTCGAACTGGCAGGAGGAGAAACATTTCATCGAAAGTTGATCTGCAGGAACTGAATATGCATTCTAGTCTGAGGTCACTGTATGGAGCAAGAACAGATGAAGACCGTCGACGTCCGAAAGATCCTTGTCCATGTAGGGTCAACGGAGAGGATGAAGCAGCTACTGAAGTGGGAATGGATGCTGAAGGTAAACAAGCAGTGCCTTCGGAAGGTCATGTTCAGAATGGACCACCGTATACTTGTGATGTATGTGGAAAAGTTCTCCCAGACAGACAGAGACTTAAGCGACATATGAGCATGCATCCGGGGGATGAACCTATTAACTGTGCCATCTGCGGTCGTGGTTTTGCACTTCTAGTGCATCTGAACCGTCACATGAAGAACCACACCACCAACCAGCCATACCTTTGTGAAGAGTGTGGTGCCTGTTTCGCTGAGAAATCTTTTCTAGACATGCACATGTTAGCTCATCAGCCAGAGGACAAGAAGCAGACTGCGAGTGCGAAGACTGATGCAGCCGAAGAGATGTATCGATGTGTAAAGTGCAACGAAACGTTCTCGAAGGCATGGAGGCTGAGACGGCACAAGACCAAGATGCACCGGTCTCGGCCGGCTTTGAAACCAGTTTCAAACTCACAGAGCCAGTGCCTGATCTGCGGCAAGTGGCTGTCGTACAGTCTGAGAGTTCACATGCGGATTCACACTGGGGAACGCCCATACAAGTGCAGCACGTGTGGCAAATCTTTCTACCAGCGCACGAGCCTGCGTTCTCATCTCTCAGTGCACACCGGAGTCAAGACTCACACGTGTGCCGAGTGCGGAAAGTCATTCCGCCTGCACGGAATGCTCCGGCAGCACATGCGGATGCACCACAACAACGATTTGCGGCATGAGTGTCCTCTCTGTGGCAAGCGGTTCTGGGTCCCCACTTTGCTCCGTGATCATCTTCGACTGCACACCGGCGAGAAACCATTCCAGTGTTCCACGTGCGGCCGCAAGTATCGTCTACGCAAGGACATGGTGAAGCATGAACGCTCGCACTCCAGTGAGTTGACGTCTCGGTGTGAGGTGTGTGGCTTTCAGACAACTAATCTCAAGAGACACATGATGGTTCATACAGGAGACAAACCATTCAGCTGTCAGCATTGTGGCAAGGACTTTCGTCGTAAGGAACACTTGCGAGTTCACCTCTCGCGCCTGCACAACATTGAGTTGCCAAAACGAACCAAAGTTGATCCGATCTTGCTGGACAGCTCTCTGCTTCAGATGCAGGCTGAAAATGCAGAAGCAATAAATGCCGATGAATGCGGACTGACACTTGTGATTGGTGACTCTGTTGTTGTCCAGTAACATGTGTCACGTGTGGTGTGCATATTCTAATTTGTTTCCTTACCTTGTCTGTTATAGGTCACAGCGTGTGGACCTTGGTTTTGTATAAGTCTAAAAATTTCAAAATTTTGTCCAGTTATAAAAACGTTTAACGTGGCATTTTTATCACCATTATCATAGTTAAGATGTAGACATTTTGAAAAGTCGCATTTGTAAAGGTTGCTGTAAGTGTACTGATATCTGTTAAGTGGTCATGAAATTTTCTGGAGAAAAAATCTGCTGAGCGTGTATTATACGTTGGATCCACAGACATTCTAGTCCTCTGAAGTATAAAGTATTTGGTTATGGATATGAAAAAAGTAACTATTGGTTAGTGAGTATTTATGATTTTTCATTTAGGTAGGATTATTATGGCTCTGGATTATGATGTGCAGTTTGTGACTGAGAATGGCTTGTGCTTAGTGATGAGACGTATGGTGATTTTTAATTTTTTGATAATTCATGTTGCAAATGCTACTTATCAGCAGTGTAATATTAATATGATGTACCTGTATGCTTGTTGTTGAAAAACAGAATAATTTAATATATCCATGTTAATTTATAGTTTGTATTTACAATTGTACCCTTTAGCACTGTCGTGATTGATCAATCCTGGTTTTTCTAACTTTTCATAAAATGTTTTTGACATTTTCACAACTTGTTATTTTAAGGCCATAATTTGTACATGTTTCAGTCTTGTGGCTCTCCCATTATCTTTCTTTACACTGTAGTATCATAATATATATGTGCATTCTGATCCGTCTCAACAAGGACAATCTCTGATTGTTGTATTGCATTGCATTTAAATGAGCATTTTGGTTTTACCAGTTGCCAGTGAGAAATACTTTGGAGCCTGGAATCAATCAGTGTCTCAAGTGGTCACGGGTAGCAGTGAAGAAAGTACGATTTGTGGGAAGCCATCTGAGGGATTCACCAGGTTATTGTAATTTTTTAAAATGTCAAATGTTAACACCAGTCCATGGACTCCTTGATTCGTGGTGATATGGTTTATGCATCTAGGATTAAAAGGGATCCTCAGATCAAGTGACGTGCAGTTAGATGGATTCTGTCATCACATTCATGTTATTTCTTTTATACAACAACTGGAACTTGGAAGAAGGCCTCATTTAAAATCTACACGGTGTTTCATAAAAAGGACCCCTTTTTGTTTTTTTCATCATTCTCTCAAATGATGATCAATTTACACGAAAAAAATTGCCAGTTGTAGCTAAAAATACTAATTCAAAATATGGCAGTTGATTAAATAATTATTTTTTGCTAGTCGTGACGTAATGTTGACTTCATAATGAACCATGACTCCAAGCTTGCTTGTCTCGACTGGTACTGTCAGTTGTTACCCTGCTTTGATGGTGAACTTAATTTGGTTTGCTGATGAAAAATACTTTATCGTGTCAGCACTGAGCAACATGAAATCAGGCGTCTTGCGATCCAAAAACTCCACCATCTTTGTGTCCTAGTGCATTGTTTTGCTCGAACATGTGAAATACCAACTATTCCCGCAGACATGTAAATGCGATCGCTTTGCACGTTTTTGTGGCTGCAACTGTAAAACTTCAAAAAATTGTCATCAACGAACCAGATTTTTTTACCATCGGAGCAGGCTAGCAACTGACAGTACCAGTTAGCAAGTTTGTACCCGTGACACATTATGACGTCAGCGTTACATCGCGACTAGCAAAAAATATTTAATCAACTGCCATATTATGTCAAAATATTTTGAATTAATATTTCTTCAGCTACAACTGGTAAACATTTCATGTAAATTGATCATCATTTGAGTGAATTATGAAAAAACGAAAAGGGGTCTTTTTCTGAAACACCGTGTATATCTGTTCAGATTTCTCAACAGGCAATTGCTTGAAAGTTGTAAGTGATGCATGCCGATCGACTTTGTCTTCCAAAATGCAGACCCTCTCTGGTGGAATCAATACAAATCAACAGAAGCTGGCGAGTGATCACTGTAAGCTTACACAGTGTCACAGTTAAATGTTTAAAGGCAAGTATAGTATACAGGTCTGCATCCGGAATTCAGGACAGTGAAAGACTGGGATGATCTGCCTCGCGGTCTCAGTCTGTCGTTTCAGCTAGTTGCTCTGTTAGCACTGTCTAGCACTCGACTGGCCAGTCACGAACTCACGCTGCACCACAGTTGCACACTCCTTCGGTGTGATCATGCGATTTCCCTAGTTTGGTGCCCTGCTCAGTGCTCTCTGGCAGTCTCCGCCGAGTGCCTGCCCTGTTGCTGAGTGCTGACAGACTAGAAGAGCAACTTCGCGGAACGCAAACGGATATTTACTTATTTACACCCGCATGTAACACACCCACTCAGTGTGACGTCATGCGAGGTCCCTCTGTGTGTTTACGATAAGGTCGACATCTTTGTTTTTGCGCTTATGCTTTGAGTGAATTTCGGTAAGTTTTCAGCAAATTGTGGCAGTCGTTGCATGTCAGTTGACTGTTGGCGATGAGTGTCACGCCTGACTTTGCGTGTCGTCGATAGACGTACGTAATTCTGCAGACAAACTGTTAACATAATAGAAGGTCGTAACAGAAACTGGTCGTTGTTGATTGTTCAGCCTTGAAACTGTCCCCCGTTCGTGTTCTGTAATGTGTGGCTGTTTTGTGATTGTTGTTAACGATGAGAACAGCCGCTCATCACGACATGTTTGTGTCCTAACGTTTCTGGCTAACGGATCTACAGTAGATGAGTTCTGGCCAAAACAACATTCATGCTGATTATAAATACAACTAAAGAGGAAATGAAAGTGGAGTGCAGCCAGTAAATAGTTTTTTTTACAATTCAATGCAGTACTTCACAGAACATGATGTTGAGAAAAAAGCCTACGGTTTTTTTCAATATGATATGAAGCCACATGGAATGTTTAGAGTGGAGGGCAGTGCATTTAGGGTCTGATAATTAGTTGACATGGCCCCACACTGGCTCATTGCACTGATGATAGGCATTGTTGCAAAAGTTTCTCATCGGGAAGTTTGATGTAGCAATATAATGTTAGGGTTAGGGACAAAGTTATGGTTTGGTCTAGGCTAGGGTTAGGATTCCTGTTGAGAACTTCAGTGACAGACCCTCTTTCATGCCCTTGTTGTTATGCTAGTAATAAATTAGAATTACTTAATACTAAACAAATTTGTTCACTTGCTAGTACTACTTTGGAAAAAGTGTTAGTTTGTTTATACATGTTGCATGCAGTGTTGTGGATGTTGTCATTGCACATTGTTTCATCCTGTGTCATTTTGCTTGTGTCATTTTGCTGACATCGGATATGATGATATAGTGGCAAGACCTCAGGATTGTGGCTCAGTAGATGTTGCACAACTTGTAATTATTGTTGTTTGTAATTAGATGCTGGCATTTTATGTAAGATGTAATTCATACAGGGTTGAATTCTGCAAATAAATTTCATTTAGCAACCTTAGAGTTTTTTTACATTTACATGATTGATTCATACCTCAACTAGTACCTATGGATGTCTACTTAAAGAATTTTTTTAAAGTGTAGTGCACTGCAAAGCATTTGGGCTTTCTGGCATTGATGTGCTATATAATTAATGTTCTACTTTCTTTCTTGCTTTGATGAGGCATCGTTTCTTTGAGTGGCTTCTGTGAACCTCCGTCCTGGCCCCTAGGACTCTTTGACTGTTCTGAACTGTAGGTGACAACAGGTCAAAGCATAGCAAGCCTAGTTGAGTTGACCCAAATAATAACACCAGGCTATATCAGAGACTTGCCAACCGCTGTCAACTAGGTGTTCAAAACTGCTTATGCTTCTTTCATCATGCACCCATTTACGGTGTTTGTATAAAAAACTGTGCCAAATGTTTAGTTTTCGAGTTACCTGTTTCTATAAATACTTACAAGATGTGTATAGGTTATGATCATGTTTTATTAATATGGACATGATGTGTAGTTGGTTGCCATGTCATAGTGCAGTGTCATGGACCGGTTGTAGCATTAGCTGTTCATTCATTCGATGTCAAATAGATGTGGTTAGTAGGCTGAACTGGTTTGTGATGGTTTGGTCTGTCAACAGCTTGAAATTTACTCTATATTCTTGCTCACATCTGGACTACAAATGGCAGTAGTCTTTAGAACATCAGCTCTCCTTAGTTTCACTAGGTACCCATTAAAGTAGAGTACTTAATCGTTAATGCAGTTATTGAGGCTCGTTGGATATGCACTGATTTCTGTTTCGTTGTAATGAAACATTTGACCAGACTGCAGCATAGCCCAGCCAAGCTGTTTACCGGTATGGGCTAGTTTATTTCAACACTTAACAAGCTTTTGTTGGCCAGAGTTGATTGCACCAGCTGCATAAAAGAGCAGTCATACTTATTGTACTAACTGGGCTCTAATTTTAGACTAGTAGCTAACTGGTTGACCTCTCTGCCTTTGTAGGATGTTGCTGAACTTGCCTTTTCTACCATCTGCTGATTACCATTCTCTCCAAAAAATTGCTGTGCTATTATGCCATCAGTGGATTTGTTGTTATGAAAATATCTGCAATTCTGCTATATGCTAACAGTAAATTATTCTAATATTCTGTTGTGTGTGGTTTGTAGACAGGGAGTGACAGTTCACAGTGATACTACCTACGTGCTTCGTGCTGCTTGGACGTCGTAGGAGGACACTGCAATGGTTAGTCATGTTATACGTACCTCGTATTGCTCAATAGTCTGGTTGAGATTTGTTCAACTGGTCTCATGTGGAAATATATGAAGCTTTGCATACTTTAAGTAACAGTATATTTTTCCTGTCCTTCCCAACAAACAGTGTCAAAGCACTAAAGGGTCTGTGTGCAGAGAATGAATGATAGAATTATACTGGCTGCAGAGACATGCATTGGTGGTGATGTATTGCTGCTGATAGTACTGACAGCAGGCGAACTGCTTGTCACATCATTGAGGAGACAGTTGTTGAGAACATAGCTCTCAGTTCTTAGTGTATTGCTGCTTATCATCAGACTGATGGGCCTTGCAGTCCCCCCTGTCTCCTGTTGTGCAACGGATGTCTGCATGTGACACATATATGCCAGGTGCTCTTCTCATGTGATGTAATGTAAATGTAGCTGAATGAACAGCACTGGAAAAAAAACTTATTTTTGTTGGCCTGAAGCGGTTGTGTAATCATACCATTCAGTAAATTTGCATCCTCTGAATGTGTAGTGCTATACTGATGAGGTAAAAAGGTAAATAAAGTTATTCCTAAGCCAAGGGTGGGCAATGTAATGTGGGCAGCTTACACTGCCACTGCCAGATCTTCTTGTGATGTGTCTTATTACTCTCAGTTTTCTCAGGTTTTTATTGCATCTATCCACAGAGGGATGGCTTGGCTGAGTTTACTGTGGTGGCTTATTGATCAGTTTATTTTAGTTTGTAGTGTGACACACAGACTCAGTATGGCTGTATATCAGTGAAGTATTTTTTATGTACAGGATATGCATTCTCCACCATTAAGCTGCATTTTACTTTGATGATTATTTTACTGTTACAGTTGACAAAAGGCTATATTTGTGCATATGACGTCACTGAGAACTTTTGAGAATTATGGCTGTCTCAGTTGACTTATTGCTATACACTGCAGGTGACCCAGACCCACTCACTGTTTGCCTATCTGCCCTTGTTTACATGTAGGCCTAGAACCAGCCATCTAGCCACATGTGATCTGATCTGTGTCTTAATTCAGCCTTGTGCTGTCACAGTGCTTGGCAGGCTTTTGTTGTACTGTTTATAATCAGTACATTGCCCCAAATAAAAACTTCACTGAAAATGTCTTGTTATGTCCTCATGCATACATTGAAAAGCAAGTTTTAACAGTGTGTTATTTAAACTTATTTTCCTATTTATTGCTTTGTTTGTGAGCAGCAAATCTAATATTCCGCTGAATTGTCAAATTCTCTAGCTCTGTACTCGTACTGGAACTGTATGTCCTTCCTGTTCTGTGGAAAAGTGGCAGCTAACACCAACATGTTTCAGGCTACAATTGGGCTAAAACTGTAGTTAACCTGGAGGGAAGGAAACTGTCATTACGGTATTGATCTGATCAGTCGGTGAAAACATCTGCATTATGAGTCAGAGTCTATTGAGTGTAGTGCCATATGTCATGACCGTGAGATGACTAATGAAAACTGCACATCAGTCAAGTTGCAGTGTGTCAACGATGTGGATGAATTAACTGATAGAGTGATGTATGGTGATGGTGATCAGTGTTCATTATCACATTGCAGGCTAAGGCTGCGGGACTGTCAATGGCAGAACTTAATTATCACAAACCTGAACAGTGTTTGCAATGGTTTGGGCACCTCTCTATCTTCAGACTCCATGGCACTATATAAATTCTGTATGATTATTACTACTGCAAAAGTTTCCGCTCTATGGGTGGGTCCACTCCATTATGCGCCAATCCCCCCTTAGGCTGCCAGTGGGGGGAGGTGGGGAGCAAGGTGGGGGTGTACGTACCAGTGCCCTAGACCCTAGGACTCAAATGCCACCATTGGCATCACAGTAGTTGCCAGAGGGGTATGACAGACAGAAAAATTTTTGGTGCATTATATTATGATTGTTAGTATTAGTATTATTATTGTTTGAAATGTGCAGAACCAATAATAAAATCGCTAAGATGCAATGTTTTGATGCTGTTTCTGTGTGTGTTACAGCTAAACGGGGGTGCTGGCACTGTGGTGGGCAGTGCTGCCAGCAGCAGTGGTGCTGATGAGAACACCCTGGAGGCTATACTCGTCAGCGAGGTCTACCCCAAGAAGCCAATCCAGTGTGATGAGGAAGGGCTGAGGGTACCGTTTCACGAGCTGCATGGTGAAAGTGTCGAGCACCTCGGTAGGACCGGGTCGGATGGAATCATTGCATTGTCCAACTACCGGTTGTACGTGCTTCATAAAGACTCTTTCATCAACATTCCGGTCGGCATCATTGAGAGTGTTGAATACCGAGACATCTTCTACATGAATGTCTTCTGCAAAGATGCCCACACTCTGAGGTATTGTAATAAGTCTTATCAAATAAGTTTATCAGATTACAATTAGCCCTTATTGGTGTTGTTGACATGACAAATGCTTCAGGCAGCGCCTGTATATTTAGAGGCAAATACCCAAATGAGACGAGATATTCGAACAGATCTGACAAACTTTCACTGACATTGAATGCTCTGTAAAATGTTTACTTACTTAGATAAATTTAATTATTTTTAAGCAAGTCATAGATAACAGTTGGCAGGACATTTATCAGAAACTGAAATGTCTTATATAGTTGTCCTGTGATGCACTTGTTGCCACTGGATTATGATCTTTGTATCACTAACTGCCTTAAATGTTTGTAGCTCATTATGCAAGAAACCTTTTTGCTATATTGTTTAGCTGATTCAACATAATTGCTATGTACATATTTTTGTACTTTTTCTAGTATTTTTAATATATTTATGTTTTTATCCAGCCATTGGCAGTGCAACACGTAACATACAGATGTTTCGTTGATTCTGCATTGCTGAGATAGCCATGCAAATGTTTGTCGGTATGTCTTTCATTCAGGTGTGCATTTTCAACAAACGATGCATGCCTGGAGTGGTGCAAGCGGTTGATGCGTGCCATTCGGCCGCCCAGTCGACTGCAGCAGGTGTTTGCATTCTCATTTCACGCGTGGCTTAGTGACGCCCGGAGACAACAGCTGACCAACGGCCTGTCACCGCTGTCCATGATGAAGCCAGGTTGCCGAATCATCCATCTATGTCACCTGTTAGATAGTTAGTTATGTTCAAATATGCGATTGCAGAATATGTTGCACATTTTGCGAAAAAATCCATATGTTACATATTTTTTCATATTTCGTGGCGTTTTCATGCTGACATGTGGAAATATGTGAAGATTTGTGTATCTTTGCATACTTTGATCGTAAATTTTAAACTTATGTACATTTTCTGCAATGCCTTTGTCTGTTTTCTAGTGGCAGCTGTTGCTGCTGTTAGTATTATCATCGCCATTTTTGCTGGTGGTGTGGCATAGTTGGTAACGTGTTTCGGCTGAAACGAAGTTACTCTACGCCGGGCCCGGTTAGTACTGCGATGGGTGACTGCCTGCGGACAGGTAAACCATTTTGGTGCGAAGCCTGCCAGCTAGGTCGACTCAGCCTTCTATCCTCCGTGGGACGGTAAAATGAGTAGTAACTCATTTATATGAGTTACAGAAGGTGGGGACCTTGGTACAGCTGACTGGGGTTGCCTAGCCGGCCGCTGTGCCACCCTGTGTCTGCAGGCTGCACACGGTGGCCATGCGGCAGGCGGCTTTGGTTAGTGACGAAAGCACATTAGAGGCGTGCGCATGCTCGCGACTATGCGCTATGCAAATTGACGACCTTTACCTTTACCTTTCGACCTCCAGCAGCATGAGTTAGCAAGGCAACATGACATACCTGATGTTGTTGTTAGTGCCGAAGTTTTGCAGCAGTGTGATGTGATGATGATGACTGTAGATGAGACACCGTCATCAACGTTTGACAGGGAAGTCCAAAGACTTGGTTTTCTCGATGTAAGGAATGCATGGCGAATCACGTACGTCAACTCCAAGTTCAGGTAGATATCTTTCTGTGCTTGCAATACACCTCTGGTTTGTTAGACAGCTGTATTAGATGAGCTAGGTGTAGTTGGTTATTTTATCTGCCAGCAGTCTCGATGCATCAGCATCATCGTAGAACTTTTGGTTTTTTTGTGACCCTGATAATAAGTTGCTAATAGATGCATTTTTTTGTGTGAGATGTGCTGAAGTGATACGAACAGCAAAACAGCTGTTAGAATTACTGCGTTAGGAAATAATCACAGTTTTAGAAAATGTACACTCCAAATGCATCAACAAAGTTCAGTGAGAACTAGCAGCAATGCAGCATTGCCTGTAACAAACTCTGAAAATGAAAGATGATTTTTTGTAGTTCTGTATCTCCTATTTGTGCTGTGAATTTTAGGTTTCACATTTCGCTGATTTTTGACATCTTATCACTAATAATTGTTTAGAGTGGTGATCAGTAGCATGACAGCTGTCTATCATCTGATTAAGCCCATTATCAGCACAAAGATAACATGTGACATTAAAAGTGACATTAGTCTTACAGTTAGAATATTTGTCACATTTTAGAAGATTAATCATTCTGGGCTCTGCTTAAAATGATTTCGGAAGAAATGATGCGATGTGGATGTCATTCCTTAATGTCGGAAACTAGAATACCATGTTTTAAGCGTTGATTACTGCCGGAGTAATCTAACGTCAGTTTCACATTGTTTGTGGGTGTGTTTGTGTTAGAATCTGTGGTTCATACCCCGAGTGTCACATTGTTCCACATAGTGTCGCAGACAAGGACATAGAAAGTAGTTCGGGCTTCAGGTCGTCACGGAGGTTTCCGTCTGTCGTTTGGAGGTGCGTTGTTTATTGTTAAGCCTGTTATGTTCTCTGCTCATCAGTCATCTAGCTTGTTTCGACAATGAATCCATCACTGATGGTCTTACCTTACCTTATCTTTGAAGTGGGCAAGCTGTTATACCTTCTCAGCACTGAGACTGTATCAGTTTGGCCCAATGTGCATCGCTTAATGTAACCTAAGGTTACAGTAAATGGCTTTGAAGCCATTGACGTCTCTGAAGACGACATTGGCATTGAAGTCAAAGATTAAAAAGTATATTTGCAACACATCTGCTCAAAGATAGCTGACCTTACTTTGTTGGCTTTTCTCCTACAAAGTTTAGAAATCTTTCGAGTCTTCAGAGCACTAAGCCCCACAATACGGGGTAGCAGACCATGTTGAGGAACACTCATGCCATTTATCATGCTTTTTGTCCACAGTACATTAGATTGCATGATTGCTGGTTGTTATTTTTATTGTTACCGGCTGTCGATCTGAACTGATTTGCTAATGATTCGTCGGTCTCGTTTTGCTAACATGTCATGAAAGTGTCTGTGTTGATACAGGGATGTGCGGACTGGTGCAGTACTGGCAAGGTCCAGTCAGCCAGAGGTCGGGTGGCTCGGCTGGCGTAACACCCAGGATGAGTCTTTGCTTCAGGCCGTAGCCGAGTCCTGTGCACTTCACCGTGGTAGTTCCGCCGTCACGTCAGACATGAATCATGTCGATTCCATCTGTTCTGTTGTAACGAGTGAGTAACTATTCTTTCATTCACCTAATGGATGCATCCTTCTTTCAACAGTTGGCAACCGGACTTTCATGGTTGCTTGACCTTTGTGTCTGGAACACATCGCCAGAGGAGATAGTGACTTTTGGGTCACTTTTGCTTTCTGTGATGTCTTGAAGCCTGACTCTTAAGAAATTCTTATCAGCACATTGTCAAGTAGCTGTGCTGCTAAAGCAATTCTGATCAATTAACTTACTTTACATGTTTGAACATGCCACTTTTTAAGTCACTTTGCGCGTGAAAGCAGAATGCTTCGCGCGTCTTTGCCATCGTCTGGGCGTCTGTCTGTCTGTCCATCTGTCTGTCACACTCGTGGACTGTATCAAAACGGTGCAAGCTAGGATCACGAAATCTTCACTGTGGGCTGCCCCAGGTCTCTAGTTTATCGTGAGAAAATTTCGTGCCACTGGGTGCAGGGGTTCCCCTCGAACGAGGGCGTCAAAGAGGGGTACCCCCTAAAAAAGACGTCATTTTGCCGTTATTGGCTCGAATAATGTGAAAACGGTTGCAGATAGGTACGTACATGCTGCTTATCATAACAAGCACCGGTGACAGACTTTTTGGATTTATCAACATCGATGACCTTGAACGACCTTGAACCTCTCAAAAAGAGGTTTTTAGTGAATTTTTCGCCATTTTTGGATGCAGCGCACATTTCAACACTGAATTGCGACAAAATGGCTGGAGGTAGACCAAGACAACCTGCATATGAAATTTTCAGCATTCAACGTAGATTTTAGCGGTTCAAGTCCCGACCCCCTACGTTCAAGGAGGCCGGCGCAGGCGGGCGTCAAAGACAGCTACCCCCCTAAAAAGACGTCATTTTGCCGTTATTGGCTCGAATAATGTAAAAACGGTTGCATATAGGTACATACATGCTGCTTATCATAACAAGCACTGGTGACAGGCTTTTTGGATTTATCAACGTCGATGACCTTGAACGACCTTGAACCTCTCAAAAAGAGGTTTTTAGTGAATTTTTTTGCACAATTTTGCGCTGCGACACGCATTTCAAGAGTGAATTGCGCCAAAATGGCTGGAGATAGACCAAGACAACCTGCAATGAAATTTGCAGCATGGAATGTAGATTTTAGCAGTCCAAGTCCGGACGCTGTAGATTCAAGCAGGCCTGCGCACGTGGGTGTCAATGAGAGGTACCCCTGTAAAAAGTGGTGATTTATACTCTGTGCTTGTCTAGCGTTGCAGATAGGCACAGCCATGCTGCTTATCATAACAAGCACTGATGAGAAGCTTCTTACGAATGTCAACGTCGATAACTTTGAATGACCTTGAACCCTAAAAATATTGATTTAACGTGATTTTTAGGCGATTTTTGGTTGCAAAAGAGTGAATTACGACGAAATGGATGGAGATAGACTAAGATTACCTGCGAACAGGAACTGCTATAGGCTTTCACGCATTTCGTGAGCTCAAATTTCTTGTTACAAGTTTTTGAATGGTTTCTTACCATTAATGATATTGTTGTCTGTACCACTGTTAGTATACATATCTGCATGGAAATGTGTAGGTGTTTATTACTATTATTATTATTATTATTATTGTTAGCATTAATGTAGCCCATGATGTGCCAGATCTCGGTTAAAAACGAATTTGAGCGGCATGACTAGATGAAACATACTTTATAAAAATTTGTGTTAACGTTGCTTAACTATGTGGTTGCAGATGGCTATGGAGGGTCGAATGGTGTGAATGGCACGAGCAACGTAGTTGTGAACGGGAACACTGCCGCTGCTGCTGCCGCTGGTCCGGAGGCTGCCAGTCAACAGTCCAACAGTCTGTTGATTGTTGATGCTCGCTCGTATGCTGCTGCTGTTGCTAATCGTGCCAAGGGAGGAGGATGCGAATGCCAAGGTTTGTCTGCTGCTGTTAAGTGTTTGTAATCATTGTAATACCATAGCTGGTCTGTCCGTCTGTCACACTTTTTGCACATCACTAAAACCATTGGACAGAATGAGATGGCGTTTGATAAGTAGTTTCATTTAACATCGTATTGCAACGTTACGCCTTCAGAACTCATGGCTGTGTGACTTGAGGAGACAGTTTTAGAATGCAGATCTAACAAGCTGTCTTTCAGAGCATGTCTTCCTCTTAAAGGTCTATGGCCATGGTCAAACTCACTTGTAAAATTTATGTAGACCTCAATTAGACATTTCACCTTGTATATATAATATGCTGATTTATGCTTTATAAGTGTATTAAATTTATGTCTGAATATAACGGAAAATGGTGTTATGTTACATTATGCTCAAAAATCTGATCTTGGTAAGTGGCCGAAAGTGATGTCACCGCATGTACCCAGTCAGTGTTTACCAATTAATTTTAATATTAATATTAATATTTTTAATGGCAAAAAAAACTGTGTCGCATGACAACTGCCACAGTGCATAGATAGACAATGTGGTTTTATAATGCTTATGTTTCTGTGCGTATTTTACATTGACTACGGGTACACGCGATGACATCATCAGCCTGTCAACATGGCATCTCGTTTTCTGCATTATTTTCGTAGATTGTCGATTTCAAATGTGAGTTTATGTTGACAATGCTGGGTGCCGATATTACTGTCAAAATTCTCAGGAAATTGTGCTGTATTAGGAAAATGTCCGAAGTTAATTTTGGTGTCCTTTAAGTGCATCTTTGTCATTAGTCTCTGTGATCTCTTAGAGCTCTATGTGAGACAGCTTACTTGTGCTGTATTTAGTAGTCAGCATCGCTAAAAGCATCAGTGATGTTGACTGTTGAAACAGATGTGTACTCCCAATAAGTGTGTTACACTTTTGCACTAGCTGCTAAAATCGTTGGATATACAGAATGAGATGCCATGTGGCTGGGACACTAATGTAGACCCAAGTAGCAATGTTTCTGTTAGGGGCCACCATTCCAACCGTGGGAAAGGCAGATATGGGGTGTTTAACCCCCCAGTCATAATTTGCATTGCAAGTTTCAGGCAAGTTGCTGAGTTGTTGTAGACGTTGTTTGTTTCAGATTATTATCCCAGTTGCGAGATTCTTTTCATGAGTCTTGCCAACATTCACACGATACGCAAGAGTTTTCTTGCCCTCCGGACACTCTGTGCCACGTCTCCAGACCAGCCGGGGTTTGTGGTGTTGGCTATTTACCGTTAACACTTATACACAATTTCAGCAGTCGGTGGTGACAGTGCACTGCAGTGTCTGTTCTGACAGGTGTTGTGACATAAGCCAGAAAGCAGTGAGATTTTTTTCTAAACTTCTGCTGAGGACTGTGATTTGTTGTGTTTTGTCTATGGGAATTTAGTGCTGACAGTGAAGTAAGTAAGTAAATTTATATAGTGCACTACATAGATGGAAACCCACCGAATCTGAGGTGCAGGGGTGGGATGAGGACAAAGATGGGCTAAAAGCTAGGTTGTAAATGAAAGTTTTATATTGGATTTTATAGTGCTGCCATATAACATAGCATGTTCAATGTCCTCCGACTAGTGCATACTCTAAAAATTTTTTGATCTCGATCTGGATTATGTCTGCACTTGTATCGTGGCTGCTTTTGTTTTTACACACGATAGCAGAATGTTTCGCGCGTCTTACCCATCGTCTAGGCGTCCATCTGTCTGTCTGTCCATCCATCCATCACACCCTGGCACTGTATCAAAACAGTGCAAGCTAAAATCACAATATCTTCACCGTGGGCTGCCTCAAGGTCTCTAGTTTTTCGTGACAAAATTTTGTGCCACTGGGTGCAGGGTTCCCCTCGAACTAGGGCATCAAAGAGGAGTACCCCCTCTAAAACATGTTATTTTGACCCCTTTGGCTTTTCTAGTGTGAAAATGGTTGCAGATAGGTACACACATGTTGGTTATCATAACAAGCACTGGTGACAGGCTTTTTATATTTATCAACAATGATGACCTTGAACGACCTTGAGCCTCTCAAAAAAGGGTTTTACAGAATATTTCACAATTTTTGGATGCAGTGCATATTTCAACACTGAATTGCGATGAAATGGCTGGAGATATACCAAGACAACCTGCGTATGAAATTTCCAGCACTAAACGTAGATTTCAGCTGTCCAAGTCCTGACCCCCTAGGTTTAAGGAGGCTCACGCAGGCAGGCATCAAAGACGGCTACCCCCCTACAAAGTGGTTATTTTACCGCAGTTATCTCGTGTAGCGTCAAAGTGGTTGCAGATAGGTACAGACATGCTGCTTATCATAACCAGCACTGGTGACAAGCTTTTTATTGGTGTCAACGTCGATGACCTTGAATGACCTTGAACCCTCAAATTAGGGGTTTTACCGAATTTTTTGTGATTTCCGGCTGCTGCACACATTTTAAGAGTGAATTGCACTGAAATGGCTGGAGATGGACCTGGACAACCTGCATTTGACATTTTTGGCATAGAACGTACATTTTTAAGAATCTAAGTTCTGATATCTTAAATTCAAGAAGTCTTCCAAACGGAGGCCTCGAATTTAAGCACTTTTTCAAGATGCATTAATATCTTATTGCTGTAGGCCTACACTGATTGCCAAAGTGGCAAGACTGCTGCTATCGCGCGTCACATGAGCTTTGCTCAAATTATTTGTTGTTCTTAACTATTAAAATCATCTCGTTACTACTGACTTGTTTACTGGTCAGGTGGCTGATCAACTTGGAGAACACCAAGTGGCTGCAGTACATCTCCGGCCTGCTGAAAGCATCGCTCATCGTCGTGAATGCCATTGATAAAGACCGTCGGCCGGTTCTCGTGCATTGCTCTGACGGCTGGGACCGCACGCCACAGATCACTGCATTGGCCGAACTCATGCTAGACCCGTACTATCGGACAGTGGAGGTTTGTCCGACTCGACTTGCTTAGGTTTATGTTCAGACTGTGAAATAGGATATAGGGATATTGCTTAGTGATAGATTATTCCCAGACGCCAGTCCATGAGTCTGGAACGTTTTGCCAGCTTCACTGCAAGTGTAGAACGTAGATGACTGTGAACGTTTCAAGACACTACTGAAAACACATCCATCTGATAGAGGCTGTTGCACCTTGTGACTTTTTTAACGTTTAGGTGCCATGTATAAATTCCTTTTGTCATTGTTATTATTATTATTTGTTTTATTAGAGGCTTATTAATCAGTATGATATTATTCGTAGTTGTCATGATATAATTGCAGTAACATTTGCAAGGCTTATTGGATAAATTTGGTGGTCAGCAAACGTCATAGGGATAGTACTTTTTGTTAGACTGTTTGGAATATCAGTTATCAGACATATAGAGTTAAGCTTTTCTGACATTTGTTTCTTTTAATTATTAGTTGCCATAACTCGTAACAGTAGATCTGTGTTAAGTGCTACAATTATACTTTTCCAGTGCCATTGCCATTTAGCTGATTTAAATCATGCTAGCTTAACTTTCGTCATTGCCAGATCATACAACATGTATTCTGGTCTGTCGTTACTTACTTTTTTGCGAGTTCAAAACTGATGCAAAAGCTTCCAAATGGTGAAGCTTGTTTGGTGTGCAAATTTTTTTCAATGCAAACGTCAAAACGTGCATAGCTGAGACAAGTGCAATATATCGCTGTGTGTACTTATATACGAAAGGGTTTTCGAGTTCTGGTGGAGAAGGAATGGTTGGAGTTCGGTCACAAGTTTGCTGACCGATGCGGTCAAGGCACGGCGGCTGACGATGTGAATGAGAGATGTCCGGTCTTTCTGCAGTGGCTGGATTGTGTGCATCAGCTGCTGCGACAATTTCCATGCTCTTTCCAGTTCAATGAAACCTTTCTGGTATTTGTCGCAGCAAACACAATTATTTATCGATACCCAACGTAACCTAACTTTCCATTCATTATTCTAAATAGCATGATTGTACAAAAAGCAGAAACATCAAGCATGTTAAGGCTGATTTCTTAGTTTTTATTGTGACTTATTTGATCTATTTATCTGTTTTAATTTCTAGTTATGTTCAATTTTTAATCTTGTAACCCATTTGTCTCTGAGATATTCTGCTGCAGCAGTATTCTTAAAAGTTATCTTTTAGGTTCTGGTCCATCCTAAGGTATATCCATGGACGTTAGCCTCTGGGGTTGAAGTTGACAGAAGTAGTGTCCAGTAACAGTAAGCCGATGCATTGTATGATAGCCGTTGATGCTGTAGCTGAAGTTGTGAGCATCATGGTGGTGTTGTGTATGATAAGGTGATGCTTATGCCACGTCTATTCAGCATTTGTTCGGCGAGTTTACACAGAATGTGATCCACGGATGCACTGAAGATTTTTAAGCCAAGACAAGACGCATAGCTCCCAGACGACATCAAGACGTTGGGCATTTTATCCAGGATGAGATGAAGAATTGGCGTTAGTATGTCTCAAGAACGAGATGTCAAGACCAAGACCGCATCCCTGGCATGACTGCTGCACGCAGCGCGTGTGATTGTGTAATAAGCTGGTGCCTTGTGGCGATCGATCGAATGCTCTTCTGTTGCGCGTTTCAGGTGAAGCTGGTGCAGCACGTCTATTCGTGTCTGTTTGGCGAGTTTCTCTGTAACACGGAGCGTGATCGTAGCGCCCAGCGAGTCCGTCAGCTGACCACATCTGTCTGGACGCTGCTTTCTCGGCAGAACATCCGATTTGTCAACGTGCTTTATCAGCCGACTTCCATGTTATTACGGGTTTGTGCTTATAACATACACCGTGTCCCAAAAAAAACTAAGCAGATTTGTTTTTGTCAGAACTGCGTCAAATTTCCGCCGATTTTGATAATTTTTGGCAGAAAGATGGCAAACGATCCAAATATATGCGAGGTGCACTCATTTTCCACGTCACCT
>Ga0209671_1001419_pt1 | contig 19957 bp, 9 predicted proteins | sample WorMetHERISLAND2_2_FD_187401 | JGI IMG/M metagenome (GOLD analysis project Ga0209671, IMG submission 187401) | Marine gutless worms symbiont microbial communities from Max Planck institute for Marine Microbiology, Germany - Olavius geniculatus... | ecosystem: Host-associated > Annelida >...
TCCCAGTGGTCTCCTCCAGTTTCCTGCGGGGGAAGCTGTTAAGATCTGTTTTGCATCTGTTTCATCAGGCATTCGTGCAATGTGTCCGAACAGGAACAGGCGCCTTGACTGGACTATGGCTGAGAGATAGGGTTGCTTGGTTAACCTTCTGACTTTGTCTTTGCGCACATGCTGTTGCCAATTGATTCCTAGTTTTACACGTAAAATACACGTAAGATACACGTAAAATGTAAATGCACTGCATATATGATGCTGGTGCTGTTTCATAATTGCTTGCAAGACTTACATTAAATAAGTAACAAGAAATCTGAGCTAATGCTCATGATATGCGCAAGAGCCTATAGTAGTTCCTGTTTGCAGGCAATCTTGGTCTATCAACATCCATTTTGTTGCAATTTATTCTTTTGCAGCCAAAAATTGCCAAAAAATCACTGAAAACCCCTATTTTTAGGACTTAAGGTCATTCAAGGTCATCAATGTTGACATTTTTAAGAAGCTCATCACCAATGCTTGTTATGATAAACAGCATGTCTGTGCCTATCTGGAATCACTTTCATGCTAGACAAGCCAAAAGCAGATAAATAACCACTTTTTAGAGTGGTACCCCTCTTTGACACACGTGTGTACAAGCCTCCTTGAACCTACAGGGTCCAAACATGGACTGCTAAAATCTACATTCAAAGCTGAAAATTTCATATGCAAAATGTCCTGGTCTATCTGGAGCCATTTTGACGCAATTCACTCTTGAAATGCATGTCGCAGTCCGAGATTGTGAAAAATTCACTATAACCCCTATTTTCAGGAGTTCAAGGTCATTTAAGGTCATCAATGTTGACATTCCTAAGAAGCTTGTCACCAGTGCTTGTTATAAGCAGCTTGTCTGTGGCTATCTGCAACCGCCAACCATTTTCACATTAGACGAGCCAATAGTGGTAGAATAATGCCTTCTTAAGGGGAGTGCCCCTCTTTTGCCCCTCGTTCACAAGGACCCCTTTTATCTAGTGGCATGAAATTCTGTCACAAAATACAAGAGACTCTAAGCTATCATATGGTGAAAACCAGAAGTCTCTTATCTATTAATGGTATTGGGTTGTGACAGACAGACAGAATTACCGTAGCTAATATGCGCTATATCAAGCTATGCTAGCTCCCATGCATAAAAATTTAGCAAAATTTTAACCACAAGTAAATTCTGTTTTGCAACATGATATAACAACTACTGCCCACTGCCATAAATCAAACTTCTTACACAACATATACATATTATGTAACATTACTGCTTAATGCTTAAATACTATAAAATTTCATAACTGTGTACATTCTGTATGCTTATGCTTATGTTTATTGGATTTTGCCCACTTTTTACATGTGAAAGCAGCTACTGCTTTCAGTGCGTCTCAGCCATCACAATTCTGTCTGTCTGTCACATGGGTGGATCAGTCAAAAACAATGCAAGCTAGGATCACCAAATCTTCACCGTCGGCTGCCTGGAAGACTCTAGTTTCAGGAACCATAAAGCTTTTTCATGAATTCGAAAAGGGTCACCCCGAACGAGGGCACTTAATGAGACGAGGTGGGCAAAATTTACGATTTTTGGCCAATAAGTCGATGTATCTCAGTAATGGTGCGAGATAGGGCCTAGGTTACTATTAATCACTAATAGGAAGTCATACACTGGCTCTCGATTGGTGCCAAATTCAATGACCCTGAATGACCCTGAATGCTAAAATAGGGGGTTTTATGGATTTTTTTGGCAATTTTGGGCTGCAACACAAGTCACAAGGTGGCGTCATGCTACTATCGTTATGCGATCGAGATAAAGAATTTGGTATTTGTATATTAACTTAGCGCGAACACCCCAATTTTCAGCTAAACTACTGAACCGGAACTGCTATAGGCTTTTGCACGCCTCGTGAGCATTAACTCAAATTTCCTGTATAATATTCACGCAAGAAACACTGTGTGTGAAAAAATGTGCCAGAGTACAACAGAATAGATAAAAAAATTTCATAAAAAGTCTCTACTCTTGAGTGCATTGTTACACACATACCAAACTGTCCATGATCTCCGTTGTCCCCGTGGTTCAAAGAATCTCTTTACTGCAGGCACAAAAGCACCACAAAATTAAAAAATATATAATAATAAACAAAGGCCAAACTATATATACAATATTGCAGTAATGTAATTTTGTGATATGAACAGATTGGACCCCATTTGTGAGTATGGGAATGCTGTATGGCGTTGGTGGAAATATTATTGCATAGGGCATTGCCAAGTTCTCATATGCTGCATAAGGTAACTATTCCACTATATGTAATGCTTTATCCATAATTTGCAATAAAAATTTTGACTGCATTTCCAAACCAAAATTTCCCTTCCCAAGCAAGAACTAGAGTCCACGTCTAATACGATGTTACTTAAGACCACATCTGTGTTCCTGCCAAACAGCATCTTATTCAATCAAAGAGCTTTAGCAAGACACATGGGCATGCTCATAATCGAGAGTTCTTACCAATTCAGATTAAAATCGTTTTTTGTTCCATATCAGAGTTTTCTGCAAAAGTTGAATATTCCGTTCCATTACTGTAAAGGTCAAATTCTGTTCGATTATTATGTGTATGTGCATTGACTGGAAAGGCAATTGATCCCCAAAATGACCTATACTGTGTTGAATGCGACATATAACCCTACTCACTCACTCACAGGGGCATGAGCGTAAAGATGAACAGACACAGAAGGGGCAACATTTGTCAGGGCAACATTTGTCATAGCATTCAGCATTGCTGATGACTTCAAAGATGTCACTGAGAAAGGTGCTAAGAGCCCATTCATTTTGAAACTAAAATCTACAGCATCCACACTGGAATAGAAATTTCGAAACCAAATCAATACACATGGCAGTGAACATACACTATGTCACAAAAAAACATCCCCGATGCTTTCGATTGCAACTTCAAGAAAAGTTATCAGATTGTAATAGTTTCAAGTGTGAATATTTCTGACACAACTTGCCATCAAATGACTAGTCAGCTTCCCACCTCACCCAATGTTTGCTTCTGCACTACCAAGGGAATGCAGACCAAGCAAAGTATGTATTGAAATATGCAAAAAAAACATGAAAAAACATTCCCGATATTATCAATCATAACTTGAAGAAATATCATCAGATTTTAATAATTTTTGGTCTAAATATTTTGGACACCACTGGCTACTGAATGATTGTTTAGTTCCCACCTCATCTAACTTCTACTCTTGCACTAACTGGGGAAAACTGCCCAAGCAAATCATGTGTTGAAATGAATAAAAAAACTTTAATAAATTCTATCTATCCAAATCTCTGGCCCCCAACAGCCAGTCGATTACAAGGTTTGACTGTCATAAAGCAGTTCGGAAATGTTTATGAATTTAAAAAGCGACTGGTGAAGTCTGGATTAGTTTGAAGCAGAACATTATCAATACTGCTGTCAATGAATGTGAAAAGCATCTCCATGCCTTTGTTCGCACAATGTGCCTATATTTCAAGCAATTTTGCTGTAGGCAGTTGAAAAATGAAACAATTAGATGAAATGTCAGCCAAAGTGTCAAGAAAGTTAACAAAATGTTTTTGTGCATTATTTAGATTAAGCAATAATACTGCATAAAAGCAATATTTCGTTGGTTCTATTTTCCCCAGGTAATTTCCCACCTGGTGAGGTGGGAAACCTGAACATTTATGTAATGGCAAGTTTTCTCAGGAATATTTGCAACAAAAATTATTAAAATCTGATAATCCTTCTGCAAGTTACAATCAAAAATGTTTGGGATATTTTTTGAGACACAGTGTACATATACACTGCAGTAAAAAACTCACCAATTAGTGCCCCAAATGCAACTATGGCCAACAATGCCTGAACAAACAAGCCATGTGGTCCAGTGAGTGCCCCACTGCTACAGTGCAATTTGTCATTATTATCATCCGACACTACAGACACATTGGCCACCGTCAATGAAGCCATTGGGGTGACAAAAAAGTAGCTGAACTTTACGTATGTGGATTCACAAGTTGCTGAACATCAGCTATCCCCTTCTGGGATGTTAGTGCAAGAATGTCTGTAAATACAAAACAACATTATCATGTTGAAAAAGAACAAAATGCCATCAAACAACGCATCAGCAACAAAACAATGCAAGTCTATTGAAAATTTTTTTAAATATGCGGTGTATTAACAAGGTTAAATCCAAAAGTTAAAATTATTCTGAACTGCTTGGGTAAACAACTTATCAATCAAATTATAACTCACAAAGGCAACCATCTGCTCTATTTCACAGCAATTTGATCATTACAGTTGAGATGATAAATGTAGAAAAATACATTCAAAGAAACTGAAAAAAATGTAAGATGCCAATTGAGAATGCCAAGTCAAGCAGCTACCACTGCCTGGTGGTCAACTGGCCACTGTTTATTCGTCAAATAAAAGAACTGATATACACAGAAATATATATACACAGTTTGGGGCAAAATTTGATACTTTCAGATCACCAATCTGATAGTTTTAGGCAAAATTTTATACCTTCAAATCAGCGATCTGAGCACTCAGATCGGCAAGATCTGTTAACTACAGACAACAAATTCACCTGCAGATCACTCACATCACATTTGCCATCGAATATTTAACATTCCGGCTGTCTCCTGTCCAAAGATGCCTCAGCTGGGGCTCTGCCTACTAACCATCCAGATGCTAAGATGTATACTTTGGCTGTGGTCAATGCCGAGGAACATGGAGAGCCAGTTGCCCATGCTGTACTGGCTACTCTATATTGTTTTAGTGTTATTCAACTTTAAAAATATTTCAAGTATGACTACAGTGAAGTTGTATGAAATCTTCGTAGTTCCAATAGTGTTGTATGCTCGGAATGCTGGTGTCTGAGAAAGGAAGACGAACGTAGAATCCTAGTGACAGAGATGACGTGGCTAAGGAGATTGTTGCGGGTGACAAAACGCGACCAGATGAAGAATAAGACAGTATGGAGCAGAGCCTACTTTAAACCAGGAAAGGACATTGGTTGACAGAATAGCACAGCGAAGACTGACATGGTTCGGGCATGTGTCAAGGATGGGCAGTGAACAGCTGCCAGTAAAGGTGATGCACTGTTCCATAACTGGACGGAGAAATCAAGGAAGACAATCAAAGAAGTAAATAGAGAATATAAAACAAAACATAGACACGAGGAACATAGGCCTACAATTTGATGAAGCGATGGCCATGGTGCAAGATAGAGTCAAATGGAGACATCTAATAGCAGCCTTATCATCATACTGATGGAAGAAAAAGAAAGAAGAAGAACTTATTTGGATACATTCAATCTGAGCACTATTAATCACTCAGATTGGTGAGTTTGTTGTCTGTAGTTAACAGGTCTTGCCGATCTGAGTGCTCAGACTGCTGATCTAAAAGTACAAAATTTTGCCTAAAACTATCAGATCGGCGATCTAAACGTATCAATTTTTACCGGTCTATCAGATCGCCGATCTGAAGGTATCAAATTTTGCCAAAAACTCTCAGATCAGCGATCTGAAAGACCGGTAAAAACTGATACGTTCAGAACGTTGATCTGAATGTATAATTATCAATATGCAAATCTGACTAATCGTAATTTTTATGGGCCTACGCAAACCGGCCCGGACCGGTAACTACTCGGCCCAGCCCGACCCGGTTTCTAGAAGAAATTCTGAAGTCTGGCCCAGCCCGTAACGGGCAGTGCGACGTTCAGATACAGACGTAACGGGCTGGGCCGGGCCACTCGGCCTGTGCAGAGCTCTAGTAGGTTCTGTTACCACATTTCCAGACAGAAACTGTACGAATAAATTTCTTATTTCCAGAATAGTCAAAAATGGATGAGTGGTATTTTTAGCCCAGCTTAATTAAAAGATCAGCCATACCAGATCAGCCAGTGGTAAATGTGACTGATGTACATGAAAGTAGATCAGCAAAAAAATCCGCCAAAAAAGTCTACAACGCTGGATTAACGTTGATGAGCTGTAAATGTGTGCGTCATTATAAATCAAATTAATTGACAAAATTATCAGGTATTTGCAGTGCAGCTCTTGGATCAGCCGATCCGCTCAGCTCAGCGGATTCAATGCAATCCTTTCTAATGGCAATGCAATATGTAGAAGATTGACCACGCCCCATTTGACTAAACTAACTTTGAGATACCGACTTCGTCCGCCGTTTGAGTTAAACCAATGACGCAAGCCACCTTTTGTCTTGATTAACGTAAATTCGGCATCATGATCACTCATAGCAATAATTCATAACTAGTAAAAAATACTATAAAACATTCATTTATTTTGATCCGCAAACCAAGAATATGTAACATAAACCACTAAATCTTAGAGGTGGGCCGATCATCGAAATCAAATAGTATCGTATCGTATCGAAATCGAATAATATCAGTAAAAATAAATATTAAACATAAAAAAGTAATAAAATTTGTATATATTTATATTACGCAATGTGCGTTTAATATTTTTACATACAGCATTAATTTGCTTAACAGGCATAACTACGTTACTTCACGTTACCTGACAAAAGCGACAATTCGACATTACGTATTTCTCTACTTTTTGTAGAAGTTTACTTTTCATCAACCGGATGTTGTTTGTTGACATTGCTGTGACTGTGAATAAAATTATTGTAATTTATAAAGTAACGGAATAAGAAGCGTTCAAAATGTCGCATTTGCTTGGAGATGTTGTAGCTGTTCAGAAAATTGGTGCGCCTTTACTGATCGCATTGCTGAAGTTTTTTTTATAATAATTTACTAACAATGCCATGTCGTCATATGCCACCACATCGGGAAGGTGTACTTTGCGGAATGCGGAATTTGAAAAGGTGTATTTTGCGGAATTAAAATTGCGGAAAATGCTCTTGTTGTTGAGTTTTGTCAACTGAATAGGTGTACAATCCTACACAGCGCTCGAGCACTATGCCCAGAAGTTAGCTTCTATCAGACTTTCTCCTAAAACAGTCCTTCTAACTTTTTATTTTAAAAAATAAATATTTGACTAGAAACGTTTCTGAAACTAAAGCGACGTAGAAAAAAATTGACGACGACGATGCTGTACACAAATTAAGCCTAATATGTACTAGTCGAAGCTTACAAATTTAAAGTAATACGGTATTTATACAGTATTTACTCTGAGCTGAGCAAGCGACTTAGTTTTTGCTCATTACTTAATCCGACGATTTGGCCCTCGCTGTGGCGGCAACTTTTTTCTCAGTAGGCCTATTTGAGTTGATTTTTGTAGTCGTCTGTGATCGTGCCTTCACGGTAGTCACTCGGTCAAATGAAACAACACAGTAGGCTATTGAATTGCCCAAGCAACTTGGTCTTTGCGCCATGTCAGGATTCAGGAATCATCTGTGGATTAGGCCTACTTGAGTTGACCTTGCATTCTTGTGTCGTGTGCTGGCTTACGCTCGTGAGTTAACGGACTTCAAGGCGTTTCAAGAGCTAAGTTGATTTGAGACTCAAATTATAAGCCTAAGCCTACGTGAAATTGATTATTTGATTTTATTTGAATTTTGCGTAATGTGGAATGCAGAATATGCAAAAACTCTAAGGTGTAATTTGCGGAATGTTCCCCAGGTGAAGTTTCGCAAAATACACAGGTCTTTTCAAATTTCTGCGTTCCGCAAGGTACACCTTTCTCATCGCATCATATTAGTGGACACAGGTTAACTGCCCCTACGTTAACACCATTACGACAGTCTAATATTTATAACTTAACATTTGTATTTTGTAACTTAATTTATTACATTACAATTATTTTCTGGACGGTGCGATGTTCCATTTTGGGGGCCCTGTAAATGGTAAAGTCTGGAACTTCTTTACCTGAGGTGGAACTTTCATTCCTTGGAACTTTCATTCCTTGGAACTTTCCTTCCCTGGAACTTTCATTCTCAACATCAAAATTAGCATGGAACTTTCATTCTTTAACATTGATTATTAAGCCCATACTGTACACAATTTATGACACGCTTTTTAATTACAGCTATGCTATAGGTGTCAATGGTACCATTGTCGTCTTTCTCGTCCGTCCGTATAATTAGTTCTGTGTCAATGCTGTCTACATACAAAATTTCGGGGATGCACTGCAAGGGAAACATTTTCAAATTTGGGGTTGAATAGATGGGCGTAGAAAAATGTGCGTTTTTTTCAATGGAAAACTAGCCATATCTCGCCTTTTCAGATGAGATAAAAATCATCAAACTTGGATGACCTTGAAGGTCAGTACTGCAACAGGAACTGTATAAGCTGTAGTGCATCTTGCAACAACTGGGCTTCCTTGTTATTATTATATCCTGTTGAAACTCTAGCTATATACATCTAGCGAGTGACACAAAATTTGAGCTTTTTTGCTGAACTCTAAGCACTACGTAAGGATAAGGGGTTCAGTAATTATCATTGTCAGGGAACGAAAGTTCCATGCTAATTTTACTTTTGGAACAAAAGTTTCAGGAGACGAAAGTTCCTGGGAACGGAGGTTCCAGAGAACGAAAGTTCCCGGGAATGAAAGTTCTCGGGTATGACAGTTCCATGATTATCCTGATTCTGATGCAAGCATTTCCATAAATTGACTTCCGCTAGTATTGTAGAGCTGTGCGGGTACAACAGAATTCATACTTGGCTCGTATGTGTCAGTAATGTAATGTCTCTGTGCACCTGTACATGGGCTGTTTTGGCGAAACCGGTCGACATGTAAGCTATGACATTGTGCTTCTGGCATTGGCAACTTCTAGCCATCTCAGATGTAAGCAATGTATAGTCCTGTGTTTAGGGTTAAGGTTAGGATTAGAGTAGAAGGGTTATTGTGAGCATTAAGCCTCATACATGGAAGGAAGTGAGGCTATATTTTGGTGAGATCTGTTGACTGCTTTTGAAGGGAGGAGCATTTTATAATCGATGGCTTGACAAATCAGCAGCCATGGACCAAGACTCTCCCATTCAAACTTCAGGTCGGGTTCTGCCTTAAATTTCTAGTTGTCATGAGTACCAAGTGCATTAGTGCAAGGGATGTTAGAGTATGAGGGTTAGTGATAGCACTAAGCTTCATACCCTAACTCCATTCCTGCTATGGAGGGTGTGTCCACCTGGTTTTACCGGCTCTTTTCATGCCACCAATCAGCATACTGAAAAGGTTGCTGGTTGCTGGTCAGGAGTTTGATCATATGCATTGCAGAGATAAAGAAAGAGATGTGAATTTGATCTCTAGTCTGATTAAATGTTGCTAGATGTTTTTTTATCTTCAATTGTTTTAATTGGCTGCCTAATGCTGAAAAACTGTGAGCTTTGGTCAGTTTTGTGTGATAGGTATTACGTTTAAAAGATTTGCAATAAGTCCGCTATGTTTCATTTTCACTGAGTTACAAAGTATTTGCTGATGTTATATCAGGTTAGGTATATTGTTCTTTGAGTCAGAACTTCAATGGTTATCAATCATAGTAGTCATTTATCAACTGAATTAAAATTATTTTCATGTTGCAGGTGAGACTTCATGGCCTGATGATGTGCAGCTCTTCCAACCATATGAAGGTATGGCATAGTTATGCTGCTGTGTCATTTTTGTTCACTGATTTCAGTGTTTGATATGGTGAACTCTATAATAATAGTAATAGTAGCCACAAGAGTGTTTATGTATGCAGGAGTTCACTCAGTTAACTTGAAGAAAGAATGTAGAACAGCATTGGATGGCCACTGATTTTTTACCAAGCCATTCAGCTTGAGCCAAAGCTGGCAGCTGTAGTACTATGTTCACCATTGGCAATGGACATTTCTTGCTACTTAGCACAGAGGATAGAATACTCAGTCAACCCAGTGCAAACACCCATCCAGGTATGCCTGGCATATAGAAACAAAGTTGATGGAACATAATACAATACTACTAAACCATGTCACCAACAACTTTCTTTGTAATGTTGATGGTGTATTGATGATGTAATTGAATTTATGTGCTTGTTGAGTGTTGACTGTCTGTGTCAAACAGTTGGTCAGATACTGATGACTGACTTTGCAAGTTGCTTAAGTGTGAAGACGTATCTTAACATGCTGGGACTGAAGTTTCAGACTGAATTGAGGCAAAATGCTGAATACATGTCTCCATCAGGTCTGTTCTTAATTCACTATTTTACACTTAGCTTGATTTGTACTTGGAAATTTAACAGACTTGAAGTCTGAAAAAGTTGCAGTTAATTGAGCTGTGTTTTTTTTTGTTTTTTTTTCAACTGGCTATGTTTATCATGTAAGTTACATAGGATACAAGCTGAATTTTATCCAATTTTGTGTCAAATTTTGTTCTGCTGTGGCAAAAATTATTCACACTTGATTTGGAGTGGATGTGCTGCAGTACTAAGAGGATTTCTCAATAAGTCATATTATTTCAGTGTTAGTTAGCTTCACCAAAGAAAGAAGTTATTATGTGTGGTTGTTTGTCTGTTGAATTGGTCAAAAATGCACAAACCGGTTTTGACGGAATTTTGTGATGTGGCATAGCCCAAGGACCAAGTTAAATTTTAGATTCTGGTGTAGATTTGTAATGTGAGGTTGTGTGATCGCTATTTTTGTAATGCTGTGAATTAAATAGTGCTGATTGTGTTTAAGACTGTTGTATCTTGGTAGTATTTTATTCTGTGGTGTTTGGAATGTGTTTTGAAACTGTATATGGCTACAGGTAAAGTTCCGTTCATCAAAGTTGGTTCCCTGATTGTGTCGGAGTTTGAACCAATTGTCACTGTTGTGAATGCAAAGGTGTGCTGTAATTTGGAAACGTAATGTTATTTGTTGTTGACTCAGATAGGAGTTTGGGATGCAAGCAAGTTACTAGATCTGAGCTAATCATATATTTATCTTGGGCGGATAAAGCCAATATTCATAGGTTATTTTGTCACTTTTTGAGTATTTGAAATGTAGCCTAAATTCGGACATAAGGATTATTATGCCTAAATTATCTGCCATGTGAATGTGTATGTGTATTATGTAATATTAATATTTACCTCCACCAAGGAGGTTATGTTTTTGCCGGAGTTTGTTTGTCTGTCTGTCTGTCTGTCTGTCTGTCTGTGTGTTAGCAAGATAACTCAAAAAGTTATGGAAGGATCTTTATGAAATTTTCAGGGAATGTCGGGAATGGCAAAAACTACAAGTGATTCAATTTTGGGGATGATTTGGAAGGAATCCTGGATTCTGGATCACTTTGAAATTTTTGTTAACATTGCTTACAATGGGGCATAAGGGAAACTGCTGCCAAACTTAATATGGTGCTGCCACCTGGTGAACAACATGGCTTTGGCGGAGGTCTGCAGTCTTTGACTGCTTTTCTAGTCCTATATATTTCTGTCTTAGTTTGGAGTCATTTTCGATGAATATTTGAGATCTGAATCATTAAACAATGAAAGTTCGTATTTGCACAAAGCTGATTAGTGATTACTTACATTTGTAGTATTTGTTCTGTTGCACAATAGCTTCCATAAAATTTTTACTAGCAGTTGTTTTGCTGTTGTATCTGCAGGGCTACAGTCTGAGTAGTCATTTGACAGATGAGCAGAGAGCTGAAATGAAAGCTTACATCAGTCTTGTTGAGAATGTCTTTGTCAGCGCTGTGGTTTGAACTTACTCTAGTTCAGCTAGGAGAATGTTTTGCTTTGTAACTGTCAGTGTTACTGAAATTTGCGTACATTTATGTAATATATGATTTCAGACTTGTTTTTGATGGTTGTAGCGAGTTGCAATTGTCTCATTAGTCCGCCCGGAAGCGATAGCTTGCAGAGCGGACTTAAGTTTTAGCCCAGATGTTTTTTAAAAATTTTTTTGTCAACGCGAGATCTCTGAGATGCGTGAGCCGACTGGCATGAAATTTTGCACGGTGGTCGGTACTGGGCCCAGTTTTATAATGCCGGCCCAAAATTTTGGGGGGCCCACCCCCAAAAAATGTTAGGGTCCAAAAACATGCAAAATTTGGCCGGATTTCGAACGACTTTGAAGTTCGGCAGCGAATATCTCCGAAACGGATGAAGATATTCAAATTCTGATTTTTATTCCGTCTACCGCGATTCCTCCTGCGTTAGGCAAAACAAGTCCGGTGAAGTTTGGTCCAGTGACCTTGGAGATTTAGATGTGAAATCATACCCACCGAAAGCGCATTTTTCGGAAAACCATATTTTGGCCACTAGGGGATGCTGCGCCCCCAAATTTTTACACGCGCTAAAGAATGACCAAGTCTTACTAGCGCACCCCCCACCGGGGGCGGGACCTCCCTAACAGCTTTTTTCAAAGGGGTGTTAAAAATTGGCTTAAAATGTAATAAATTAGCGCTTATAACTTCGGAGTTAGGGGGTGTAGTCTGACGATACTTTGGCGTTTGATGTGTCTCTATGTTATGGTGTTAACGCAAATACAAATTTTGGGGACACGCCTCCCTTAAAATTTGGGAGGGCAAAAAACGTTCAAAAATCGGTTCGATTTACGACAACTTTCGAGTGAGCGCAAATATCTCTGGAACCGATGAAGATAACGACATAATCTAAATGGCGTTGATGAGAGCGATCCTTTCGGCAGTGAATAAAAAAGATTTTGTGAAATTCCGTCCACTGCGAACCAAGTTATAAGTGCTAATGTTGACCTACCCTAAGTCGACAAAGCCCGTTCGGCGTATGCCAATGCATTTGAGTTCGGGCCACGTGACTTTGATGCCGGGGAAATTTACCCCCCCCCCTCTAATTACCCCCAATCGGACTTAGGGCGCCGGGCGGACTCACGTTGGGCTTTGCCCCAAATTTCTAGTTTATAATATTTATTGAGATTTCAATTAAAGCCAGTATTTTGTGTTTGAATAAAAACATTATTTTGTGTCATATGTCTCTGTTAATGATGAAATTTTTAATTTGTAGCTGTATATTCTATGGTGCGACAAAGAAACATACACAAAGGTGCGGTACAGAATGTCATATTTGAAATATATTGTAGTTGTTGTTTGTTAGTTGCTTTAAGTCAGAAGTCAGATGAGACATATATTTGCATCTTGCAAGTATCAATGCAGTGTTTTCCAGTATACGGACTTGACTAATCTACCATATCATCATCGGAAGTGTTTTCCGCGCTGTACTACATTTACATATTTTTGGTATATTGTTGTGAACTTTTCACTGATACCAAGTACTATTAGTTAATGTGTGCAGTGTTTGTTACTAGGTGACAAAGATTCGATATGGGTCTCCGTACAAGTGGCCACTGAACAAATTGATACCACTGAGGAAGTATTGCGAGGTGAAACGGTTACTGCAGTCTGTTGGCTGGACAAAGAAGTCTCTCGCTGAGGTTAGCGAACTGTTTGCTAGCAGTGATATTATTAGCAGCACTTATCAGACATAGTGACAGCATTTACCATCATGCAGCCATCTTAATAGGCCACATTATGTGGTGTGTTGCCTGTTTGTTTATTTGTCTCGTGTATGATTCTTAAACTGGAAAACAAAAAAGTGCCGAAAATCCAAAATAGGTGTGAACTTTTTTTGGGGGAAAAAGTAACTCGTCATTTTTTGTCTTAGATGGTCATTGGTCAAAAAGCGGAGTCACGAGACATCAAAAGCTAACACATATTTGAGTTACTTATTACTTGTGGCAGCACAAGCCAACCCATGGCATACCAGGTGCTGCAGTGTGAAAGTGAAATTGCTGTTGAAATTTAAAATAAGTAAGTGCTGTGTGTGCATAGCTAGGCTCAGAGTTGCAAATTTTGTCAGCATTGGGGCGACGTCTTTGCTTGATAGAATTCGGTTAGATGTGACTGAGCTGCTTTTATTAGCAGTGAGATGCTGGGATTCGATGTTCATATCTGCATGTTGTTTATGTGGGCGCAGGTTTATGACAGTGTTAACACTTGTTGTCAGTCGTTGTCAGAAAAACTTGGAGATCAGCGATTCTTCTTTGGTGAAAAGTCAGTGACTTGTATAATTTGCCAGTAATAAGTAAATGATACCTGGAGAGAAATGTAAGCAGTACACTTGTGATGTTGTAAAATGTATGGTAACAAATTTATAACCAAACACACTGTCACTGTCATCAGTTATGAGTGCTGACAACTACAGCATTTCTGCAAAAAGTGGATGTTATAATAATTACATTCATGACTATGTAGCATGTGAACGATACTGGTGGCATGATTATAATGTGTCTGAAAATTGTTTTTGGAAAGCATGGCAATTAATACAAAATAATGAAGTGTGTTTTGCTAGGTGAGCATTATATTCTATGTGTGTACTGTATTTATTTATGTGATGCCTGATTTTGTTGAACATTAGTTTGTTGATGATATCATGTCACGATAAACTAATCACAGTTCTGTTCCTGGGCTTTGTTTCCGTGTTGTTCATGTCATGTGTGCCTAGCATAGTTTAAGTGTATGTCTATGATAAATGGCCCTATGCAGGTTCCGGGATATGTAGAATAGACTCTGTTTCCTGGTAGGCTGATGTAAAAGGCACTTAAGCTGGTTTTTAGTTTTAATTGCTAGTTGAAGTAAGTTGGGTGTATGTGAGTGCAGATATTTTGTTTGTTATTAATATTGTGGTTTTACACATATACTGTAGAATTTTAGATAGTTTAATTAATTGTTGAGTAGGTTTTTTGTTAGTTTGTTTGATTTTTGCTGTTGATTTTTAGACCAACTGTTTGTTAGTAAAGATCGGTCTTATGGTTTTTTTTACTTTTTTTAAATATCCACTTTTTCTCTGAAACCGAACAGCAGACCAAGACCAAGGTTGTGGGAAGGATGCTGCTTATTTTGAAGTAATTCGGGCCAATTTTCAGTGAGATTGTTAGGGGGTTTTGGAGGGAGGGACATTCTTTCACATTTATAATCAACAGCTTGACAAAGCAGCCGTGGATCAAGACTCCCTGAATCGGACTTACGGGGTCAGATGGCTACAGGTTGGGCCCTGTGCTAAATTTCTAGTTGTCATGAGTGCCAGCAGTGCACAAGTGATTGCCTTGAAAAATAAGATCCATCCCAAGAGTATCTTGTAATCTGTCGAGTGAAGTGTAAAACGTTGCTCACTCACTCGGCTGTCTGATAAATGTATCATGTTGTAGGCCGACTGAGCTGGACGCTGTGGTGTTTGGTCATCTGTACACGCTGATAACAACGGCGCTTCCGGCCGACCGACTGGCTCAAGTTGTTCAGTCGCATACATCATTGGCTGCGTTCTGCCAACGAGTGCATCAGCAGTACTTTGTTGACATGCAGACCAGTGCTTAGACTCTGCTTCCAGCCTATTTACTTATTTGCATTGTTAATGCCGGGTTCCAAGTTGTTTCTTTGATAGCATATCTGTTTTTATTATACTGTAGGTCAGAAAAAAGTTGTCAAACTTGTCTGTATCCTTGCTAACAATTTTTTTCACTGCACACTCTGCAGAAAATTTGCAGTGATTTGGTTATGAAATATTCTGCCACACGTTAACCGATTCGTGCCTTTTTTTGACACTGTTGCACACTGCATAGGCCTCGAGTTTATATGAATCCGGATATAATAGATTCTTTAGAGGTTTCTCAAGAAACCTGATGTCTGAGCTGGACTTTGATAACTATGGAGAAATAGACACTTACGCAAAAAGGACAGTGATAGTACTGTAATTGTCAACTGAAAGCATACTGTTTGTCATCTGATATTTATTGCAAGTGTTCACATGTGTCTATATTTTATGTAAATGAACCAAGACATTTTTGCACATGGTGTGACATTTTACACCGTATTCTTGCCAAAGTGATTCGACTGCATTGGTTTGAGTAAATTGTGAAGACAAATGTTCCACATGAAATGCTCTTTGCATAGCATGCTAATTTTTTTCTCACTTGCTTCAAGCAAAATGAAATCTGTTTTGCAGTAGCAAGGCTTTTCTGCTGACATATCTTCTAGCATATTTTCTAACATAACATTTTGCTAACGTCTGTGACGGAAAATACCATAAGTTACAGAAACTGTTACCTTCGTAATGACCGATATTTCATTAGCAATATACTTTACTTTAGTTTTTTTCTGACAGTTATTCAGAGGTTGTTTCTTGTTCACCAAATCTTGCATATGGCAAAATAAAGGCAGCAGAATTTTTAGTGATAATACTGTAAAACAAAAACTATCTGTAACATTGGACCAGAATTGATCAAATTGCATCACATATTAGCCAAGATTATTGTACATGTAACCAACTGCTGCATTCACTTCGTCTTTTGTACTGGGGGATTGAAAGATCTCAGCTTCATGGGTACCTTCGGCCCCAAAAGATAGGCAGTTACCCATGCTGGTAATGAGTTCGTGTTAAATGAAGGGTTGCCGATGAAAGGGTCTTTGTGAAATGACTGTGAATGGACAGAGATATAGTTATTATTGAACAGTGGATTTTGTTTGGACGAAGGGTGCTTCGTTGGTTTTTGTTGCTTCGTTTGGGAAGGCGAAGGCTCAGCACCTTGTCAGTCGATGTCCTCTGTCCGAGTGCTTGATCAAACTGATCAGTTGTCATCACTGCGCTTCGCCTTTTATACTGTCGGAGCTGGCCAAAAGGGCCTAGGCTGCCTATCACGTGACTGCCACGGGCCAGTACGGGGTTTCACCACTGTCTGCAGTGGCTATAGCAGGCATCACGTAATGTATTCTCAGGGAGCTCCGACAGCACCTATATGTGGCTTTATACCACACTAAAAGGCGACGTTTGATGATTTTTTAACGAAATATTTGAATTTAAAATAATTATCATTTATATCCGAAAGATAAATAATTTTAGGGAAATGGACTTAATGTATTTTAGTAAGAAAAATAAACCCGAATTTAATTTAATTTTACCGAAAATACGAAGGTATATTATGACACAAAATGCACTACATACATCATTCTTTAACACAGTCTACATGCTTTTGACTTTTTGCATAAATTGCAGTGTACTACTGATGTAAGTTGTTAACATGGATTATGTTACTGATACTAATATGGTGCAATTATTAATAGCACACAAGAGGTTTTTAACATTATGCACAATATAAATTTTATGTTTTACTTACTTTCTGACATAACTAACATTGCTGATAAAATGAATCTGTAACATTTGCATGTATCAATATTGTACATGCTGACTTAAGTCATCATCATCATTATAATAATAATAATAATAAGTGAACATTTATATAGTGCACTATCATTTCGAAGAAATCTCTAGATGTACAGGGTGGCGCATGTAAAGGGAACATATATAGTTTATGTATATTAATTAACAATCAGACGGTTTCAGAAACGATTAGCTTTAATGATTGCAGTAATATGTGGTTATGTTGATAACTTGAACGTAAAAAATGTTTGATTTTTCAGTTTGCGTAATATGTGTACATTCGTTTTTGTTATGAGCCGCACTGTAAGTGACACCATTAATATGCTATGCATCAAATCAGTGCATTATCATCTAAAACAGTCACCGAAAGTGGGAATGGTATCACAAGTATTTTCACAAGTTCACACGTGCACGTGATTGTCGTCCCAATTCACAATGCACTTCAATTCACTTCTCAGTTGACACAGCATCTGAAACATCCACCAATGATCGAACGCAGTCATCGTGCTTTGAATTGTATGAATTCTTAGTGAAATACTTTATGCATCCTTTTTGATTTGTCAGCAATTAGCCATTTTTAATGCATGGATCAGTTAGTTATCTGTACTAGCTTCTCTTTAAAAATGTCTGCATCTTATAGTTGTGCATGGTCTAAATGATCTATATCACCAGTCCACTCTGCAGTGCTTAGGAGTGGTGATTTGTACCATGAACCGGGTACCCAGACTCGGTTTCATAATTCATTACCCAGTTCCAAATCCCAGTAATTGGTACCTGTTTTTGCACTGATTACTGGTGAAAATATCGCTACCTGCAGCTTTTGTGGCGAAATGCAGGACCGCAAGTGAGATTCAACTTCAGCCATTTTCATTGATGGACTATACATATTTGGTAGGCCTATCACACAGGCTACATATTTTAGACGTTTTGTTTGCAAAACCTAACTTTGTGGTAAAATGTTGGGTAATTAGATGTGTAAATGTCACTTCACCATCGCTTTTCCTTTACTTGCTTTTAAGATAAAACCGGGTCCGGGTACCCAGGTAATTGCAACTGGTTACCCGGTTCTTAAAATGGGTAATGCTGCAAATCACTACTTAGGAGCATAGAGTATAATCACAGTGCTATCAGTATTATACTCATATTCCACTATAAACATGAATCGTTTATTCTGTTAGAAAGAAATCTATTATATAGCTGTACGACGTACGTTGTTATATACACCATGATCCATAAAAACGTGCCACTTTCATTTTTTGAATAACTTCATGAAACATTGGCCGATTTTAACCATTTTTGGCATATGACATCAGGAAAAAACTTGACGCAAACGACTCTAGTTTTGGTCTCCTCACTTTAACATTGTCACTACACTACCTTGTGAAATGCAGAAGTCGTAATTTGGCTATGCAACAATGTATTCATACTGCATAGCGCATGCGTCGGCTCAGAAATGATTAACTGAAAAGCGACAAACACGATTGGCAACTATTGTAGATCAAAAAGTCACACCTGTCACATCACATCCTCTTTATTACAGCATGTGCTTAAAATGTCCTCCTTCAGCGCGAATACAAACGGCAAACGTAGACACCGCTCGCAAACAGCAGGCTCAACAGCTTGCATTTCACAAGGTAGTGTAGCAACAGTATTAAAGTGCGGTGGGCAAAAGTACTGTCATTTGCGTCGAGTTTTTTCTGTCTGATCTTGCACGCCAAAAGTTATTAAAATCGGCCAATGCTGCACGGAGCTATTGAAAAAATAAAAGTGACACGTTTTATGGACCACGTGTATATTGCAGTTATATTACATGGTGTTTCATAAAAGGCACCCTTTTTCTTTTTTCATAATCTAGTCAAATGACGATCAATTTACACGAAATTTTTACCAGATGTACCTAGTAGCTGAAGAAATACTAATGCAAAATATTTCAACAAGATATGGCTTTTAGTTAAATATTCTTTGTTAGTCGTGACGTAATGCTGATGTCATAATGTATCGACGCTGACGTCATAGTGTGCCGCGACGTCGACACATGACGTCAGCATTATATCACGTGTAGCAAAGAATATATTACCAACGGTCACATTTTCTTAAAATATTTTGAATTAGTATTTCTTCAGCTACACCTGGTAAAAATTTCATGCAAATTGATCACCATTCGACTGAGTTATAAAAGAAACAAAAAGGATGCCTTTTTATCAAACACCGTGTATAGTCAAATCGTCTCATGAATCTGTTTATCAGTGTCCGTTATTTCTCACAGTTTTATTAAACTTTTATGGCATTAGACCCTTTTTATGTGCTGATGTAGTTTACATAGGTTTAATAAACTATCGGTATTCACTTGTATAAGCAATTAAACACGATATAACCCGTGAATACACCGTGTCCCAAAAAAACTAAGCAGATTTGTTTTTGTCAGAACTGGGTCAAATTTCCACCGATTTTGATAATTTTTGGCATAAAGATGGCAAACGATTCAAATATATGTGAGGTACACTCATTTTCCACCTCACCTAATTTGCGTCATCACCTTACCGTGTTAAACGCAAATGTTCCAAATTGCTACATAACGCCTAATGTTGTCAGAATTGTTGTCAAAATTGTTGTCAAAATTGTCAGATGAACATCGATGAACTCAAAACGCGTCTCGTCAACGAGTGGGCGCAGTTCGACCAGTCGATCATTGATGTCGCGATCAGCCAGTGGCGCCGCCGTCTGAGCGCTTGTGTCCGTGCACGTGGGGCACACTTCGAGCACAAGTTCTGACAATTTTGAACACAGGTGTTATAGGAACTTATAATTTTGCTAAATAAAGC
>Ga0209671_1001420_pt1 | contig 19956 bp, 9 predicted proteins | sample WorMetHERISLAND2_2_FD_187401 | JGI IMG/M metagenome (GOLD analysis project Ga0209671, IMG submission 187401) | Marine gutless worms symbiont microbial communities from Max Planck institute for Marine Microbiology, Germany - Olavius geniculatus... | ecosystem: Host-associated > Annelida >...
GACCAAGGTACATTAAAGGTAATTCTGTTTTTCAATAGTTCACTTGCCAGCGGCAAAACAAAGAATATTTAATTGATGTATTTAAACACTGACTTTAGTCATGTAAAGATTTTCTTTCAGAACATTTTGCTGAAAACCGCATGACTCTGTGATGTACGGTTGCAAAATTATGGTGCCATAAACTTTGTGCCGTTTTTTGGACCACCCTGTAGTTTTCAGCTACAACACGCCATACATACGTTTCGTTTATTCATTTATTTTTTCAGCAATCTGTCGGAAAATGGCAACATCCGGCTCCGCCTACTTTTTCAGCCCACCCACGACGCTGCTGGCGTAGCGGCATACAGACCCGTGATCTTAGGCCAAAATGTGGTCAGCAGCGTCATGTGGGTGACTGGTTGGAGGAGCAAGAAGTTGCAATTTTTCGACAAACAGCGACAAATTTCCAACAGAAAAGATATGCACGATAAAAGTTCTATTTTCTTTCTAAATTTCCCCAAAGTAGGGGATCTTCAATCTCAGATTTTGTACTTTTTGCAGAAAATTATCCGACAAGCTGACATTTAGGGGGAGGGGAAATTTGTCTTTTTATCTCATATGCTACGACGCCACTGTATGGAAAATTGCTGCAGCTATAACCATTATGCTTATGAGTTGACTAGAGCACTTTGTAAGTGAAGTGCCAGTTTGTTTATGTTTATCTGAATGGAAATGCCGGTACTGAGCAGTGAATTTTTTTCTTTGTTTATTCCTTTTTTATTTCTTGTCTACCGAATACGGTGAATAAAGATGCGTGTGTTTGTTAGTGTGCTTGCGTTTTTCATTGTTTAACGTTTACGTTGATATATTCACTTTTTATTATGTTGCATTTTTATTATGTTTATTATGTTTATTAATAGCTGTGAGTTACTGACAGTTTTTCTATTCTCTGTCTCCAAGTGATTCGCTCTGTGGTCCAAACAAATGAAAATTACTTGGAGCTAAATCTGGACTGTATGGCGAATGTCGTAGCAGTTCCCAGCTTATCTCTTCCTTTTTTGAACTGTCTAATGGGTAAATTGCAAGGTGGGGCACTGTCAATTTAACGAATGACACTTTTCTGCGGCAAACCTGGTCAATTGCTGCGAATCGCTGGTTTAATCAATCAGACAATAATGCCTGGTAATATTGTGCAATTACAGTATGTCATTCAAGCAAAAAGTTGCAAGAACAACTCTTTAAGTAAACCAAAAATGCTTTGTCTGCAGCTGACCGCTTTTGCCATATGCAGTGCTCCAACGCTGACATCGTCACTAACTGACTAATGATCGCTGCAAAAGCGGGCAAACTGTTCAAATACTTTCAAACGTGATAAAGTGTCACTTCTAATTACTGCAAATAATCTACAATAAATTTCAGCACTTTTTACACCTTCTGCGACTAGAAAATTTTATGATTAAATTTGTAATCTAATTCGCTAAACAAACGTCAACGCCCATCATTTATATCTTAATAATGATGTCACAACGTGACGTCAAAAATGAGACCATGGTAAGTGATGTACAGTAGTGGCAGTACAACTTCATAATAGAAACAGTCCCCGAAAAGACGATCTACGTAAGCTTTATCGGTCTTCTTAATACACGGCAAACGGTAAACATAATTAACAGCAAATGTAAAGACGTTTTGTATGTCACTTATAATGCCCAGTTCACACTTGCGACGCCGACACGACTCAATCGTCGCGTCGCAAGTGTGAACTGAATAATTGCCGAAGCGACGCAACTGAACTCAACGACTGTAAACAGTCGTGAACCAATTTCCAATTATGACGTCATCGTATTCTTTTACCATAAACACTTCTGACTGAACAGTTATTACTGGAAACTTGGTCACCGCAACAGTTTTCGCACACGGTCACATTGGATAAATTCTACAGGCCTACTTGTTCAGTTACCAAATTTCCGACTGATATCCGTCGGCAGTCGTCGGCAATTCAGTTCACAATTGCGACGCGACAGTTGAGTCGCGTCGCCGTCGTAGGTGTGAATCGAGTATTATACTGTACACGATGTTTCATAAAAAGGGACCCCTTTTTGTTTTTTTTTCATAATCCACTCAACTGACGATCAATTTGCATGAAATTTTTATAAGTTGTAGCCAAAGAAATAGTGATTCAAAAAATTGCAACAAAATATGGCAGTTGATTAAATATTCTTTGCTAGTCGTAACATAATGCTGAGGTCATAGTGTGTCGTGAGTACAAGCTTGCTTGTCTCAACTAGTGCTGTCAGTTGCTACCCTGCTTCGATGGTGAACTTAATCTGGTTCGCTAATGAAAAATGTTTATCGTCTCAGCACTAAGCAACATGGGGACATGAACTTAGGCGTCTTGAGATCCAAAAACGCAACCATTTTGCAAGCTCGTTGTGCTAGTGCACTGTCTTGCTGGATCATGTGAAAGTCCAACTATCCCCACAGACACACAAATGCGATCGATTTGCACCTTTTTGCGGCTGCAACTGAAAAATTTCAAACATTTGTCATTGTCATCACTCAACCAGATTTTTCACCATCAGAGCAGGGTAGCAACTGACAGCACCAGTTGAGACTATCAAGCTTGTACCTGTGACACATTATGATGTCAGCGTTACTTCACGACTAGCAAAGAAAATTTAATTAACTGTCATATTTTGTTGCAATATTTTGAATTAGTATTTTTTGGCTACAACTGGTAAAAATTTTATGTAAATTGATCATCATTTGAGTAAATTATGAAAAAGGGGTCCGTTTTTATGAAACACCGTGCATATACACACAGTTATGCATCTGTCTAATAACAATTGTGAAAGACAAACAAACGCAATAATTGGACACACATGTGCCATAGTTATTTTTTTCGCGAAAGTCCATTAGGCCTACGGTACTTGAATTTTTTTACAACGTTAGCGGACATAACAAAACATGGGCTTGATGCAACCCCACAGGATAGCCACAAATAGATTAGCTGTTTGAAATCATGATAATTATTGTAACTTAGGCTGAAGTAAACTGTCTCTCTCAAGGATGACTTCAGATTAAGTCTCGGACGTGAGTGAGACTATAAAGGGCTATGCATGGTGATAAAACGTTTCTCAAGGATGACTTGAAGTTAAAATTTTCTCTAGGATGACTTAAGACCAAGTCTCAAAAGCAAGTTAAACTATGAACGTTTTAAGGCTATACCTAGAGTCTGATAGTGTATGATAAAGTCTCTCAAGGGTGACTTAAAGACAAGTCTCAGAAGCTAGTGAAGTGACTGAAGTGTTAAGGCTATGCATGAAACCTGGTAGTCTGGTTATAAGACCTTTTTTAGGATGACTTAAAATTGAGTCTCTTAAGAATGACTCAAGGACAAATCTCAGAGGCAAGTAAGGTGACTGAAATATTGAGACTATGCAGTAGGCCTACGCCTAAGCATATACTCCGGCTGCTCCGGCAGTCTGGTTATAAGACGTCTCTCAAGTATAACTTAGCGTTATTAAAGATGACTTAAGAACAAGTCTCAGAGGCCAGTGAGGTGACTGAAGTATTGAGGCTCTGCATGGAGTCTGGGAGCCTGGTCATAAGACGTCTCTCTAGGATGACTTGTCGGTTGAGTTGATCGAGGTCTGTGGTCGAATAGTGAGCGCGAATGTCATCACGAAGCCGCTTCGTCGCCTGAGCGCGTTCACGAGACTACTCAACGCCACGATTAATAAATAAATAAATTAATTAATTAATTAATTAAAAATTTAGTTAGTTAAGTAATTAAGTAATAAATAAATCAATAAATCAATAAATCAATCAATCAAAGCAATCAATCCGTTAATTAATCTTTCTATTCATTAATCAATCAAAATCAATCCAAAATAACCGTTTACAAAAAAATAACTTACACCTTAAACCTTATGACCATTATAAAGTCCGGAGATATCTAAGCTTAGATTTTTTTTCATAGCCGAAATGAAGATAAAACGCTCATTGGAATAATAATGTCCGGTTTCTTTTGAAAGGCAGACACTGCAGTATCATTTTGGTTTAAAACTTACCTGTGCTGCCAGTGGTGTAAATGGGCCGTGTTGAACCAAGCCTTTTCATTCATCAATCTTGTTATCAATCCATAGTCCTGATAGGCCTAGACATAATTCCTAAAAATAAGTTTCTCGATATTTTACTGCATCTGAGTACGGTAATAAATATTCCTTAGGTCCATGCTACATTACTCCAGTGGGCTACAGTCATTCGATTTTTAATTTTAAGCTTAAGACGGTAATAAAATAACACACCGCTGCTCGACTTAAAAATATTTTTCGCCGTGGATAAACATAATTTAATCACGCATAATCACTAGCGCTTTACCCGTGTAATCTTTTCTTCTTTCTGTTTGAGCAGCGCCCTCGTGCGAGTGTCCTTAGACTCAATCGCCGCTTCCACGTCTGCCATTCGCTGCTCCTCGCTCGTCATCAGCCTGGGAAAAAACACAAACACGAACGGCCACTTGACCACACAGTGCATTACATCCAACTCTAGACGTTTCATAGTAATAAGAAAAATAATATTCAGTGTCCTGTCTTCAGTCGCCATTGTCTTTGATTGAGCGGTTCAGTTTAGTCGAAAGCGAGATAGACCTAAGCCACAGTCAGACTGTAACACCAGACTGCATGGGCTTGTAGGCCTACTCGAACTGAAAAATAAACAAAAAAACTATGGTTAAGGGAAACTGCCCTCTCCACATACCTTTTCTTTAGTGTGAAAAGAGACACCCCACCCTAACTCCTCTCGGCGCCTGCGGCGTCTCCATTCTTGCGACTTCCGCGCTCGACCTGCTTTCATTTACCACAAATTCTAATCCTGGACCGGCCCCTGGTCTTGTATATAGGGACCTAAGAATAATGATAATAACGCAATAGCGATAACGAGGATGATTCTATTTAAGATAATCATAATAATATTATATTTTAATTACATAATATTATATTTTAATACAAACTGGGACCTAATAACAAGGCTCCATAATTTGTAACGTTGCGGCAAACGCCGAAAAAAACAATGCTCTTTTGTCACGACTGTTTCTCTTCTGTGTACGTATTAAAAATTTTCAGCACAGAACATAAAGAGTTAACTTACTTTTTCATATTGTCCTGCTGTTTTTTCTCCTTTTCCAGTCTCGTTCTGCAAGCGTGAATGCTCTTTTGTGCATGATTCTGTCGCGCGATCTTCTCCGCGTTATCTCCTTGCTGTATACGTCATACGTTATAGGCCTACCATATACATTACGTGAATACCGGGTGGGCCAGAACGTAGCACCTTTTCCAAATTGTCGATAAGCTGCACGCGTCAGATATTTATACTGATTAAACAATTTTAACGACATTGTTATTAATTATTCATAGCTAAAATGTGCCAATTCATTCGATAACACATTGATAAATCCTGCGGAATCGGAAATTCAACGTTTTTTCCTCGCTGATATTGTGAATCAAACAGCTGTTGTCCTTAGCAAACCCAACCATCGTGACAAAATTACAACTTTTTTTTCGTTTGAAACAAAAGTTGTTTGCATCGGCAGATAAAAAACGACGTAATGATGTCGAGCATGAATAAAGATGATATACGAGTGGACAAAACTGCAAAAGTAATGCATCTAGCAACTAATTAGACAGAAACAGAATGTGCGATATTTACCTCCGCCAAGGAGGTTATGTTTTTGCCAGACTTTGTTTGTTTGTCTGTTTGTCTGTTTGTCTGTGTGTTAGCAAGATAACTCAAAAAGTTATAGACGGATCTTTCTGACATTTTCTGGGAATGTCGAGAATGGCAAAAACTACAAGTGATTCAATTTTGGGGGTGATCCGGAAGGAATTCTGGATTCTGGATCAGTTTGAAATTTTCGTTACCATTGCTTTCAATGGAGCATAACGAAAACCGCTGCAAAACCGAAGATGGTGCTGCCACCTAGCGAACAACATTGCCTTGGCGGAGGTGTGCGGGCTCTGACTGCTTTCTAGTTGTTTTTGCGTTGAACGACCGTGCGGAACGGACAGACAGACAGACAAACGGACGGGCAAGACCCGAATAATAGTGGATATACACTGGCAACATAACCGACCCATTGGTTGTATTTGACGAGCTCCTGTCGCCAATTTTCCAAATCCCGCTCCGCTTGTTGCTGCTTCTGTCTGGACTGCTCCAAACGCTTCTCTAATTCAGACCTGTAGTTAACCCATAATATTATTATTATCACCACTATCGTCATAAACAATGATAGAAACTCAGACAACATAGTAATGTCGACAAGAAATTTGAGCTAATGCTCACGGGACGCGCGAAAGCCTATAGCAGTTCCTGCCCACAGGCAGTCACCCATCTTAGTACTAACCGGGCCCGGCGTAGAGTAACTTCGTTTCAGCCGAAACGCGTTACCAACTACGCCACGCCACCAACGCCAGTACCGTGGCGCCACCTTGTGAATGATATAGCCTTGTGTCGCAGCGCAAAATCGCAAAAAAATCCATAAAACCCCCTATTTTGGCGTTCAAGGTCATTCAAAGTCAATGAATTCGGCGCCAATTGAAAGCCAGTGTACGATTTCCTATTAGTGATTAATAGTAACCTAGGCCTTATCTCGCACCGTTACTGAGATACAGCAAGTTATTGGCCAAAAATCGCAAATTTTGACCACCACCCTCATTTAGGGCCCTCGTTCGGAGTGACCCCCTTCGAATTTATGGGAAAGTTTTACGGATCCTGAAACTAGAGTCTTTCGGGCAGCCGACCGTGAAAATTTGGCAATAATAGCTAGCACCGTTTTTAGTGATCCACCCCTGTGACGGACAGACAGACAGACAGACAGACAGACAGAATTGCGATGGCTAAGACGCGCTGAAAGTAGTAGCTGCTTTCGCGCGTAAAAATACATAGGCCTACTAAGCTCGAGGTGCATGAACTTAGCCCACAATCGGCGTGTCTAAACTATCAGCCTAAGTAGCCTAACCTGACAACAGCGATGGCTCGTGCAAGTTAAATCAAATGAAGATGCAAACAAAAATCAAGCTATAAAGCACAATTTACTACACACGTTTTTCAATAAACTTTTAGAAATCGTACAAAGCGACCGAACTGGATTGAAGCGAAATGAAACGAGACGAAATAAAATGTATATGCACGTTGTAGATGGTGCAAGTGGTGGGAATGAACACAGTGAACGAAATCGCGCGTAAATAGATAAACCAGAAATAAAAATGATCTGGATGTTGCCCAATAGATAATAAAATAAATTGGAAAACTGATATCAAGACGAGTAAAAACATATCGAGATAAGCCACTTTTTTTTTGCGTTTTGGGGCACACACTTACATAAAGGCTGAGGCTGACGCGGCACTACAGCGACATGAAAATAACATTTCTCGGTTAATTTAAAAACAACTACAAAGTATTTACTTATTTTTCTGAATTTCTTGTTCTTTGATCTTCTGCGCTTTGATTTCGGCGGCAGACAATCTGGCGTTAATGGCCTCATAGCGGACTGTCAAGTCGTTTCTGCACAAAACTATTGTTGTTTACTTTAGCTAATATTGTGTTAAGACAACTAACTTGAAAATTAGAGACCTAAGCTTTGAAAACGTTGTTTTCATGAGCCGCAGTATTTACCATAAACCATCACCGCCACATAACCACGGGACAGGCTTAAGCCTGCGCTTAACAATCTCAAAAATGCCAAATTATTATAATGAGCTAATTACAATCATGAAACCTCGACGCGTTATGTGCAAATAGCACTAACGACCTACATTGAATAGGTCAACTAGCAGGCATCTGAAACAGCGGTGCTACTAGCAGACATACCACTGCTGTGATGGGCCATACTAGTTCTTCAGCCCATAGCCCACACTATTTATTTCTCGTCACGCTGGGGGTAGGAGGCTGAGTAGCTTTCAATAGGTCAGCCACTTGGCATTTGCATGATTTGCTCAAAGTTATTTGCAGCGGACTATAGGTAAGCGTCGAGCCAAATACTCTTGCCATTACACCTCTCTGCTTATGCATATAAAATAACCATAATTATAGTTGTCTGATAAAAAGCTGATTTCTATATTTCTGCTTGAACAAACTCTCTGCGAAACAGTAAAACATGTCAACATTGGCCGACGACCGATCTGCAGCTGACTATAAATGCAAATAAAAGTTATTTCTTTGTACAAATGTAAAATACAGATAAATGTTAGCAACAGTTACATAAAAAAAACGATAAAAAGTATGAAACAAAAAACGACAAACAAACAACTGTAACGACGTGAAAAGACTGTAAATCTGTGCCTTAGTTCAAATGAAACAAATTCATAAATTTGATAATGATACTTACAAAGATTGTTGTTTCTGCTTCAAAAACTGTTCGCGGCGTTGCTGCACTTTCTCGTTCGCTAAACGCGCTCGCTACAAACAACCATATTTCATTTAAACCATCAGAACTAAAAGTCGGATAAAGAGCCTACGCACTTCAAAGAACGGGTGTCACTACGAGGGCCATTCCAAAAGTTTCCGGCCTCGACATATTAGACAACAATATTTTCCACAATCTGTATATCAGTGAAACGTACATTCTTTAGTGACTCATGTGAGTCTGCTGCGCATATGACGTCACCGTAACTTATGACGTCACCGAGCATTAAACCGAAACAATTTGAAGCGCAAACGCAAACAGCACAAAATCAGACTCAGCGTTGCATAAAAATGTTCCAGTCAGTAGCTGGATTAGTAAAAGTGGGACCCGTGGCATCTGATTTTGTGAAAACTGACGAACACAATGTGATTTAAGTTGAGTGAACCGACCATAATAGTAGTAGGGTTGGTGGCGTGGCATAGCGGTAACGCGTTTCATCCGATCAACGAAGTTAATCTACGCCGGGCCGGGTTAGTACTTGGATCGGTGACTGCCTGCGGGTAGATAAACCATATCGGTATGTAACCAGCCGCCTAGGTCAACTCAGCCTTCCATTCTTCCGGGGTAGATAAATCGAGAACCGGCCTATCGGGCTGGGGTTAAGGCTGGGCGCTTTCACCTGTGTCGGGTGGCAGGTAACACTGTGTGATACCATACGGCGGGTGACGCTTCCCGTAGCTCTGAGATGGGTTTCTTATGAAAAGCTATAGCATGTAACCATTTATAGCATTTAGTAGTAGTTGCGGCAGCAGTAATACCGCGGCCTGGTGTTGTTCGTGTGACCGACGGACTGAAGTTGCTCTCTGCAGCTCTTGTTCTTGGTTCAGTTTGATCTGTCTGGCGTGTTCCTCCATCTCACGTCTTTGTTGCTCCAGACGCTGTTCCTGCACCATTCAACAAAACTACTACTACAACAAATACAACAACTACAACAACAACAACAACAACTACAACTACTACTACTACTAAACGTACTCAGTTTGATTTGTCTTGCGTATTTCTCCACCTTTGGTCTTTGCTGTTTTTAAATCATTCAGCAACATGATGAAACTCGCGTATCGTAACACTCACATATTTTACGCTGGAACTCGTATGATAACGTGTCGATAACCACCGGGTGACCGAACGAACGAATGTGCAGACCACACGACCGACTCTCGGCCATAAGAGTCAGCTAATATACTGCCTGGAGTGTATAAGTTCGTTTTAAGCTCACTAGACCTATGTTTCACTCCAAACAGTTGTTTAAGCAACAAGCAGTTTTGCCCATCTTACGGAGATTATCGAGCTATTACTATAAGTTGTTTTTCCACTGCGCTGCACGTGCACGTGTTTTTATTCACTATACTGTGTCAGAGCTTGTCAGTTGATATTTTATTGAACTCAACTGACCGGGCGCCTGGCTTTCAGATTGCCTCCCTTGAAAAAAATTACCGCGGCATCTATGATTAAAAAACGCGTGATGGGTTAAATAGGTAAGAGGCAAAAAGTTGCAATTTTACTAACAAGACAGCTGCAAGTTTCCGAGAAAGAATATGAACAAAGACGTCGACAGCTACAGCGGAACCGGGAGAAACATTCTCGCAGGGCCTCTCTGAGAAGAATTTTTTGATTTTTTTTAAAGGTGCATTCTAGTGTACTTTGTATTTTTAAGCGACGGCGTCCCTAAACGTCGCGAGGCCCGAAGTAACTTACCCCTTTCTCGACGGGCCTGGATATGATTGCCCTTTAATTTTCTCGAAAACAGGACATTTTCAGCCACCGAATGTTGCTTTTTGATGCAAAAGTTGCCAAAAAGAGGAGCAAATTTGAAACTCAACCTTACTTTGATCACTGACAAAAAATGTTCACGTCTGAAGCTTAGAATCGTAGATTTCAAACCTCGAGCAATTTTGTTTTTATGTTTGTTCGTACGATAACTTTTTAGGAAAAAGGAAGTACACCTCTTTGACACCTCGATTTTAGGAAAATCTTTTAACCCAGCGACGAAAAATTTGCTCGAAAGAAACTAGAGACAGCAATGTAATGAAACAAAAAGTCCCAAGTCTCTGTCTCACCTGCGCTTGAATCGGTAACAGGTCGTGAATCGTGACAGACGAACAGACAGACGTACGGACAGAAATAGCATAGCTAATACGCGCTTAGCACATAGTGCGTCGCGCATAAAAACACTCCGCGCGTGTCTCAATATACACTCGATATATACTGTATCGCAGTGCAGATTGTTTCTCGATAAACAAAAATGCACTCAGAGCATTACTTTTACACAGCTTGTGCCAAGCAGTTCGGCGTGTTCGCTCATATATAGCAATATATGTACAAAACATTAGTTTATACACTTGTTAACGGCAACATTTAAGGACTTGCACATCGAAAACAGCAAAAATTACAAAAGGCGATATTGCCCGCATCACACTGACTGTCACCAATGCATTTCGATAGTTTAGGCCTATACAGTATATGTCCGTATAAATATAATCAATGAGCTGTTTATACTGGTAGAAAAAAAAATCAAACAGTTTAATTTCAAATTGTACAGCAGCAATGATCCTTTCATCCTTTTCTATTAAACAATAGAATATTGTCAGTCACGAGACAATTCGATTCACTATAAATGGTCCATCGTCACCATGCGTTTATCTTGCACCGTTATGGAGATATAGCGCCTCAAAAATAATGATGTCACGACTTTGACTCTTTGGAGTCACGTGACGTCATTGGTCACGTGACCATTTGACTCCAAAGGGGTCGACTTCCTATGGGTGGTCTATAGTGACCATGCCTCTATCTAGCACCGTTATGGAGATATGGCCGTTTGAAGTTCTTCCAGGAAGGCTTTCCAGGAACAGAGGTGGGTCGTTGGTCGGTCGGTCGGTCCTGAATATTACACTGATCTCATATACTCTTTTTCGCTACGTAGGAACATAGCACGCGAGGAGTAAAAATCAACAAAATAGATAAAAGTATTCTATCTTGTCGCGAAAAAGCAGGAATGTTACGACTTACCACCGATCGTCTTTTCTCTGCAGTTCTCAGTTCGTGTTTGTTTTTTCCTCGTTCGATCTGCAAAACAACGTTTACGCGCTGCAGAGTTATGGCCAATTTACACATACTGCGCAACTCAACTCAACTCAACTCATCAGTCGTGAGTCGTTGCCCATCATAGCTGCGCCCGGGGAAACATTCTCGCGAGGCCCCCAAACATTTTATAAGTCCCCTCTGGGGTGAAAATTTTCGGTTTTTTTTCGAAATCGATACCAAGATACCAAGTTCCGTCGCAGGCTCAAATTTTCTTACTCTAATAGGACCGACCGTGGTAGAATGAGTGGAGTCGTTGATGGACGTGACCGAGGCGGCAGTGGAGATTGACGTGCGTCGACTTGCGGACGCGTAGTCGCTGGTGCCGCCGTCTGGCGTTGACGCCGCTCGTGATAACGCGTCCAACGTTGTCGTCGTCGACGCTGCGTTCGTTACATCCAACTGTCCACAAACACAACTACATTAGCTGACGTCTTGCCTGAGCTATTTTCAGTGGCGTAGAGAAGGGCGACGTGGCCCCAATAAAAGTGCGATAGTTTTGCTCAAAATATCTGGTTCCTATAGGTGTTAATTTTGATGTTAAAAATGCTCTAAAACTCAACTGCGAACAGCGTTATTTCCAATAATTTTCCGGGTAATACCCGGCTCGGACCCAAGTTATACAAAGGAGAAAACGAAACGAAAAAAAACAAAAAAAACGAAAAAAGGAGGGTAAAAAAGAAAAAAAAAGAAATAGGAAATGTATATGGAATAGAAGCAAATGGGGAGGCCCCCAATTTGTATTTCTGGCTACTCCACTGGCTATTTTATCCCGACTATTGCTCATGTAAGGTAGTGCCTACATGCAAAACTAAAACACAGCAACAGTAAAACTTGCATGCCATTTTGTTTTCTGCAGTTATTGACATTCTTAAAAGTGTCAAAAACTACTTGTAACCAGGCCTGTCGAGAGGAAAGAAAAGGAGAAGTTTTCTCTGGGCCCAACGACGTTTGGCTCAAAAATAAAAAGTACACCATAGTGCTCCGTTTTAGAAAACGAAATTTTACCACCTCATTAAGGGCCCCGCGTGAACGTTTTCCCCGGGCCTCGCTGTGGCTCTTGACGTCTCTGTTTGAAACAAAGTCGCATACGAGTTTAGCTGTAATCATAGTTTCAATTTTACGCACCGGTGCAAGATCATTGTAATTGAGTACTCTGGCGGTAAGTTGAGGCCTTGCACACGACGGTACTCCAGCAGTAGGTCGCTGATGGTGAACCAATAAACGTGGTCTCTCAGCTCTTTGGTGACTGCGTTCTAATTCCGTGACGCCGCAGTCTTTCGTCGCTTTCTTCTCAGCATGTTCCAGTCGTTCGCCGTTTTCCGTCGCTCTGCGTTCCCGCAGCGTCGTAGGCGTCGTCGCCGCCTGATCCTGGCATCGAATATGCCGCAAACCAGCTTTCACCTATTAATTTCGGAGTTACAGGAACCCCCCCCTCTTCCCCTCAATCACCATTTATTACACTTAACGCTCATCGCCCTCACAACAGTGTCAGCATTACCGTGCTGCGATGGATAGACAAAGGCATCGTGATGGATTAAACAAAAATAAGATCGAGGACAAGTGGTGGCTTGGTAGAGTAAGGATAGGGTGTCAGATCGTGAGGTCATGGGTACGACTTCCAGTCGGGCCGCTATCAGGTGGTTAGAACTTAGACCATGGGTGACTGTGTGGACAGGTAAACCATCTACATGTACACTGTAGATATGCAATCAACACCAATATCAACTCAGCTTTTCTTCCTTTTGGGGTACGTAAATCGAGTACCGGCCTGTCTGGCTAAGATTAAGAAGGAGTGCGTTCATCTGTCCCGGGTGGAAGCTAAAACTGCGTGATTCCATATGCCAGGTGATGCTCCACAACTTTGTGACCCGTTCTCGTAAAGATCTATATGCACACATTTTAGAACACTGTAGGCTATGTATACCGGCGGCATTATATAGGCCTAACTACGTATATTTGCCAAAAGTTGCTGCATAAGAAAAGCGAATGCCACACGCGCAATTATAGTTCGGCGTACGTGACCCTGACAAGGTATTGCGCAGGCCTATAGCTTGATGTATATCCGCAAGACATTAAATTTAATGTGCTCCGCGCGTCGCCAACGCGCTAGCTAGCACGTGCGTTACTTTGATGTCACTTACGACCTCCGTATTACCTCAATGTTATCTGCAGATTCAATTATTGCTGTTTTCGACGATTATTCTGTATTCATTGCTTTTACGGTCGTAGCGTGCGTCAAATCGTTAAGTAGTGTAATATATGCGTAGACTGCATGTCGGTGTAACATAACTTTCTTATACAAGACGTAAATTATTACGATCATTTCAGCCCAGAGTACAGAGCGCCAAAATTGTTATTTTTATCGATCTTTCATTTCTTAGTCTTATAGTTCGGCGTACGTGACCCTGACAAGGTATTGCGCCTATAGCTTGATGTATATCCGCAAGGCATTAAATTTAATTCTTCTACTGGCTTCATGAGGTAGAGTACTGACGCAGTTAAAGTGTGGTGGGATATTTAATAGCTTAACCATTCTTGCTAATTGACTACAGAATGCATCAGTGACAAGTTTTAAAAATTCGTTAACATTTGTCAAGAATATGGACAATAAAAAGTGACCCTGTTTTTTTATTCTCACTCACAGTGTATCATGGCATATCGAGGCGAATACAAAGCGAACAAAACGAAATAAACTGAGCTCGCTTTGTATGCTTTGCTAACTGAAATGAAATAGAATGAACTAAGCGCATTGACATATTTTGGTTCATAGCTCAGGGGTGTCAGAATTGATAAAGCTTTACCTAATGGAAAGTTACTGTTATCCAGTTTTATCATATGGTCTTAAGTGTTTTAATCTCTCAAGTAGTACCGTAAACCATTTGAATGCATACTAGAATTTAGTTTATCGTAAAATATTTGACTTTAGATCATGGAAATCAGTTAGAGAATTGATCTGTTGCCTGAAAAGGATGAATTTTAAACATTCGTATTATCAAAAAAATTGTGCTTTGTGCATAATATGTTGCTTTTAAACAATAGCGTTATAGTCCAACGAATATGTCAAACTGTGTCAATTTGCTGATGTTAGTAACATTTCTTGTACAAGACATCGGGTCAACCTAAAATTTATTTCAGCTTGTGTGTTGGCCTAACTGTATGTACTGCTGACCGTATGATGTGTGTTTTTACTATTTTAAATTGTCTGCATTTTTGCGAAATTAACTCACATATATTGCAGTTTGTGTTGCAGTGCAGTTTAGTTCTGTCTCTTTGTACACGCCGTTACAGTTACCTTGCTGGTGGGTGACTTTTGCGGCGCTCCGTAAGACCACTGATGTCCGACGCTTCTCCGACCACTAGTGCCGGCGTCTTCCTGGGGTTTTGCAGGCACTCCGTGTACAGTTCGCGGACTGGTCAACGAGTACGTTCTGGAAGAAGAAGACTGATTGATAGCGCTTGTCCTTCTCAGATGATCGCCGTCACGCGGTGACTTTGTTGGGCTTTTGACAGACGACGTCGACGACGACGGTGTTTTCCGGACAGCTCCTGCTGTCCCGGTAGCACCTGTTGCAATGACGGGCAAGCGTTAACTCACAAAAGCTTAGCTGTCGCTAAGGTCGGCCGATCTATCGCCTATATCCGAAAGCCAGACTTTGGTTTCCCAAAACGATTTCTCAGAGCGACTACAGTTCCATACACGATATGGAGACGCTGCTATATCGAATGCTGCAATAAACGCCAGGATAAAACACGGCAATTTGGCGCACATAAGTGATGTCTGCAGACAGCAAATTTAAATTTAAAATTGCGGCCAAATCGCTGCAGATAGAGACGTAGCTACTATTAACAGAAACTCGCCATCATCTTGTCCAACCCTACCATCGCCGACCGATATAACGTACCGTTTAGCCACAATACATGTGTTACAAACAGACAACAAACCCAAGGTATGATTTAACCGTCGGCCAGTTTAACTAATAAAAAATCAGTAATTTAAATTTAAACTTATACCTAATTTAAAGTACACTTTTCATAGCGGAAAACATTCGCTACTAACTAAATATTTAACGACAGACATTTAGTTGATTTTAAACATTCTTATTTTTAAAGTTCTTTAGAATAGGATGCACTTCAAGTGTTGTGATAATGATGAGAACAGTACCAAATACTAAATAGTAATGCTGGTATATGTAATTTCGCGACTGTAGACAACTGTATTTGTATATAGTGCATGTCAGTTTTTGACTCTTGTTAGTCCGCCCGTAAGCGATAGCTTGCGGAAGCGGACTTAAGTTTTGCTGTGGTTTATTTTATTTTTTTTCTTTTTTTTCCCGTCGCGTAATCTCCGAGCTCCTTGGGCCGATCGCCGCGAAATTTTTCACGATGCTCCTAAGTATGTTCAGTTTTATAATCCCGGGCCGAAATTTTGGGGGAGCCTCCCCAAAAAATTTCTAGGGGCCAAAAACATGCAAAATTTGGCCCGATTTCGGTCGACTTCGAAGTTCGGCGGCCAATTTCTTCGGAACGGATGAAGACATTCAAAATCGGTGAGTTACTCGTTCGACATCGATTCCTCCCGCGTTAGGCGAAACAAGTCCGGTGAAGTTTGGTCCAGTAACCTTGGAGATCTCGATGTTGAATTAAACCCACCGAAAGCGCATTATTTAGAATATCATATTTTGGCCCCTAGGGGGTGCTGCGCCCCCAAATTTTTACACGCGCTAGAGAATGACCAAGTATTACTAGCGCACCCCCCACCGGGAACGGGAGCCCCCCTTACAATTTTTTTCAAAGGGGGGTCAAAAATTGGCTTAAAATGCAATAAAGGAGCGCTTATAACTTAAGAGTTAGAAAGTGTAGCCCGACGAAACTTTGGCACTTGACGTGTCTCTAGGTTGGGGTGTTAACGCACGTGCAACTTTTGGGGGCACCGCCCCCCTTAAAATTTGGGAGGGCAAAAAACATGCAAAAATCGGTGCGATTTACGACAACTTTCGAATTTGACCGCAAATATCTCTACAATGGATAAAGGGGTAAACAAGGGGTAAACGGCGTTATCGAATACAATTAATTCGGCGTTGAACAAAAAAAATTGTGTAAAATTTCGTCCACTACGAACCAAATTATAAGCGCTCATTTTGACCTACCCTAAGTCGCATTTTTCGGAAGATCATATTTCGGCCCCTAGTGCGTGCTGCGCCCCCAAATTTTTACATGCGCTAGAGAATGACCAAGTCTTACTAGCGCACCCCCCTCCGGAAACGGGAGCCCCCCTTACAATTTTTTTCAAAGGGGGGTCAAAAATTGGCTTAAAATGCAATAAAGGAGCGCTTATAACTTAAGAGTTAGAAAGTGTACTCCGACGAAACTTTGGCACTTGACGTGTCTCTAGGTTAAGGTGTTAACGCACGTACAACTTTTGGGGGCACTGCCATCCTTAAAATTTTGGAGGACAAAAAACATGCAAAAATCGGTGCGATTTACGACAACTTTCGAATTTGACCGCAAATATCTCTGAAATGGATAAAGATATCGACAAGCGGTAAACGGCGTTATCAAATACGATTAATTCCGCGTTAACAAAAAAAATTGTGTGAAATTTCGTCCACTACGAACCAAGTTATAAGCGCTCATTTTGACCTACCCTAAGTCGCATGTTTCGGAAGATCATATTTCGGCCCCTAAGGGGTGCTGCGCCCCCAAATTTTTACACGCGCTAGAGAATGACCAAGTCTTACTAGCGCAACCCCCTCCGGGGACGGGAGCCCCCTTACAATTTTTTTCAAAGGGGGGTCAAAAGTGGCTTAAAATGCAATAAAGGAGCGCTTATAACTTAAGAGTTAAAAAGTGCAGCCCGACGAAACTTTGGCACTTGACGCAACTCTAGGTTTGGGTGTTAACGCAAGTACGAAATTTGGGGGCACCGCCCCCCCCCCTTAAAATTTGGGAGGGCAAAAACGTGCAAAAATCAGTGCGATTTACGACAACTTTCGAGTTTGACCGCGAATATCTCTGAAATCGATGAAGATAGCGACAAAATCTAAAGGGCGTTGACGAGCAGGATCGTTTGTGCGTTGAACCAAAAAATTTTGTAAAATTCCGTCCACCACGAACAAAGTTATAGGCGCTCATGTTGACCTACCTTAAGTCGACAATGCGCGTTCGGCGTATGCCAATGCATTTGAGTACGGGTCACGTGACTTTGATGCCGGGGAAATTTTACCCCCACCCCTAATTTTCCCCCAGTCGGACTTAGGGCGCCGGGCGGACTCACGTTGGGCTTTGCCCCAAATTTTTAGTTTGGTCTAATCTGCTGATAAATTTATTGACAACAGGTCTATATATCTAGCTCTCGGTAATGCAGAACCTGCTTTTTCTGGCAAACTCTAACAAGTGCTTTAGAAAAGAATCCAAGTACTGCTATATTTTTTTTTCAAAATAGCAAAATAGTTTTACTAAAAAGTATAACTGATTTTTTTCAGTGAATCGAAAAAGCTATAGTTTAACTAACAATAAGTGGCCTGAATCTCTGAACAAGTGCGTGTCCATTACCAACCTGTTGTGGTGGGATCTCCCAGGTCGACGAAGAATGCCAGTGGGCGTGGGGCACGTGGCTCGAACGGACTGTTTGGCTCGGTCGTCGACAGACAAACTACACTGTCCTGCTTCTCAAGAACCATCATGTGAAATTCCGTCGTCGTCGCCGTCGTTGTTGTTGTTGTTGATGAGACGTTACACTGTTGATGAGCACGCGGATAATTAAGCGCTCCACGAATTTCGACGCTTTAATCAGTAAATAAACTCTTGCTGTCGTGCAGTAAAGTTGAGTACCGGTTGTGAAAATTATTGTTTTTTACGTCTGCTGTCTCGTGCATTCTTATGCTCCAATGTTAATGCGCCCGACGTCGAAGCAGTATATACTCTGACTTTTGCAGCACAGACACCGAATTACTCCGAACTATACACGTTTCCTGGACTTATATGCTGCGGTATCAATTTATCAACGACGAATTTGCTGAAATCGGCGAGACTACATAACTGTACGGCGAACTGATGTTGACGACCGGCCGTGTGACCTAACCTGTATATGAGGGTTACCTGTAGTGAGAATGATTCCATGCAGTACGACGGTCCACTGCGTAATGATGAATGGCGAAGTTTGCTGCACGCAACAGCTTTCGCGTCGATGATATACGCGTTACTATAGAGCGCTAATTATAGCCCGAACTCCGCTACCTTTATTTTGTTGTGAATTTGTTGGCCAATACAACTTTTAGGCTGGAACTAGGCAGTGGGTGATCCCCCTTTCCCTCTTTTTTCTCCTCTTTCTTTCCCGTTCTTCCCTTTTGTCTTTCGGCCCCTTTTTGCCCTTAAAGCGTGGTGCGAAGTGTTTTACCAGAAAAAAATTAAAATTTTACATTGGTGTAGATAAGCTTTAGCGCATTTTTGTGGTACGTAAATTTTTGTTGGCCTAACAGTTTCGTCGTAAGAAAATATTAAAAATTATTCGTTTTCTATGTTAGGCCTTATTATTACCAGCAAGCTAAATTGGTTATTCATTATAAATAATGAAGCAGTTTACTGTAAGCCAAAAGCTGGCATTACAGTTCAATCCATTTGGGCGAAATGTGTGTAATCGATTTGTCAGAGTGGGTGAGTTTTTGCTCACTCACTATAGCTTACGTGTTAAACATTGTTCTGTGACAAGTCTTACAATATCTAGACATGTCAATGTGTTGCACTGATTTGTTTTATGCTTTCGACTTGTTGATGACTTATCGTACAGCACGTTGTAAGACAGTAAGTCCAAGACGAATAAAAGTAAGTGGAGTTCGGGCCTATAACGCAGCGTATTCAATGTGCTTGTTCGATAACGCCCCGATTCTTTATAGAACGTAGCGTAAAAGGAAGCAACTTGTAGGCGCCGCCGACCGTAGCGCCGATCGACTGCCTATACCGGGTGGATTAAAAAAGTGATCAACTACGTCAATAATGCCAGATAAAGTGTAGAATGTCACAAATGTATACTGTTTGAACAGCAGCTGTTGCATATGCTGTTAATCATTCGAAGTTCAAGTGTGCTCATTTATTTGAAAAAAATGTCCATCCTAATTCTCACGGAACCGGCCTAGTGTTTTTCCTCGCACGTGTGAATGGAACAGAGTTAATAGTTAGCTAATCAAACCACGGTGACGAAATTTCGATTTTATTCGCATAAACAAAAATTGTTTGCGTCAAAACAGCAGATGCCAAACAACGTCATGTAATAAAACTGATTGACAAGTTAGCAAAAATTGAAAATACAGTAGATCTAACAATAAACACTAGTAAACGAATGCCACTTTTTGACCCACCCTGTAAATATAAATCTATAGTTAGGCCTAGCATCTACTTTGCACAGCAGTACAATGTCGGAATCTGAAAAACACGCCAAC
>Ga0209671_1001421_pt1 | contig 19953 bp, 7 predicted proteins | sample WorMetHERISLAND2_2_FD_187401 | JGI IMG/M metagenome (GOLD analysis project Ga0209671, IMG submission 187401) | Marine gutless worms symbiont microbial communities from Max Planck institute for Marine Microbiology, Germany - Olavius geniculatus... | ecosystem: Host-associated > Annelida >...
ATATTATTGCAAATATTAATTTTTAATGCAGTGACAATGTATTGGTATTGTAACATACAATTTAGCTATGGAGACAAAACTTTGATAAAAAATGTGTAATAGTTTAAAAATACAGCTTTCGGATAATAATGGCGGAATTTTAAAAAATAAACCGTAGAATAAAAAGAGAGAACACTTTACTAAACAACGCAAAAACTATTTATTTGGCAACCGTACAAGCTATTTGCACGACTGCCGTATAGAGCCCACAGTAGCCTGTGGCCTATTTAGCCGGTCAAAGAATTTTACGAATTCGTCCACTTTAAGCTCGTGCCAATAATAAACTTCGGAGTTTTTTGGGTGTCGCGGTATTGTCACATAAATTGCAGTTAAGGTAGGGTTAGGGTTGGGGTTAAGGTTCGGCTTATGCTTAGGCTTAAAAGAAATCTCGTAGTAGTGAAAATTGACGCCATTGTTCGTGTAACAATAATTCGGTACATATTTTACGCATATTTACATTATATTACATTTCGCTAAATGACAGCAACAATCAGACATGTTTGCACAGAGTGCTGTTGGGTTACTTGAGTATCGTTTAGGGTTTGGGGTTAAAGTTAGTTATAGGGTTAGTGTTAGTTATCGAAATGTGTAAAAATGTCAACAACCTAAGACAAATGATATTACTTTTTGGTGTGCGAATTGAAAGATATTTTTACGCATTATGCGACGATACGTCGACATCCAAATAAAACCGCGAAATACATTACGACTCAGTCACAATGCACGGTCGCGAGTCACAATGGCCTTGCTGGCTAAATGTCAGTAGAATGATACCCTACTTCGGTAGGGTTTTCTACGACAAAAGTATAGATGCTTGTAGTACCTAAAACCACCCAAAACGGCTACCGGATAAATAGCCAGGCCGGTTAGCAACGGCTATTTATCCGGTAACCGGATGAATATTTCCAAGCTATTCATCCGGCTGCCGGACAGATATGCTCTGCCTACTGACAAACATTAAATGTAAAGCAGGAAGCACCGACCAAAGACATGCGAACGTCAGACTGAAGCATGCACGTGGGGTCTACTGAAGAAAACATGACCACTGTGGATGGCCCAATAAGACAGGAGAGCCAGAAAAAAACATCGTTCAAATGCCAGATTTTAAAAGAGACGGGCCGAACACTGTGTAGCATCGTCCAGATCATTCACTGCGTTTTGTGTCTGAAGTGTCCGTCGTTTACCATGGTGTTGATGCAACACTCTTGCTCAGCCTTGCTGTCTCTTATTGTTAGTTTTTACTGACGTACCCGGTAGATATTTATTCCACGAACTGTGTACTATAACCTACTATGATACTAACTGATAATGAAATAAAGTGATAATATGTTTCTTATTTGATTTTTTTGTATGTGCTGCGATAGTGTATGTGTATTATGGTAAATAAAGTTGAATACACTGTGTCTCAAAAAAGCGGTCGCGAAATATTGACCGATTTTTAAAAATTCTTTTACTTCTACACTCTGTGGATAGTTAGTAATATTGGGTTATTAAACATCCCACCACACCTAAACTGCGTCTCTACACTACCATGTGAAACTGACTAAAAGCTTGTATGAGTTCAAAAATACAGTTGGCAAAGAATTTTGGCGGAATTCTCAAAAATAAACAGCAAATGGGAAGGACTGGACTTATTACTAAAAGACATGAAAGCATGCACGTACTGTAGGAGCGTGACCACTGTGGATAAACTGGTAGGCTTACTAAACTAGGAAAGCCAGAAACAAATACCAGATATCCAAAAAGACGGTTATAATACAGCGTAGCATCGTACAGTTCATTCGTCGTGATTTTGGTTTGTAGTGTCTTTCGTTTACCAACACGCTTGCTGCCCATTAACATTAGTTTTTCCTACATTTTTATTTCACGAGGTAGTGTAGCGACACAGTTAAGATATGCTGTAATATTTAGTAATCATTTTATTGCCAATTGTCTAGGAAGTGTGTTAATGAAAAAAATGCAAATCGGTTAACATTGCTATGGACAATCACAAAGTGTGACGTTTTATTGAGACACAGTGTATAAAACACGGGTGCAAGTCAAAGCGTGACCAAACGAAAGACAGTGCTTAGGCCACACGATTGATGTCGACATTGTAGAATAAATGTACTAGATAACCCTCTGAAGTGTATAAGTTTGTTTATAGTTTTTATTTATCCTATACTTTAGACCGTGGTTTAACATGAGCATAGCCTTTCAGGGTGTCTATCACACTTGAGTTTAAGAATTAACTTAATTAGCAAATCCTCGTTTTTTTCTTTTCTTTTGCTTTTTCTCTATCCCATTTTTTTCTTTTTTTTTCTTTTGAGTCTAGCTAGGGAGCCTAAGCTCTAAAAACTTTTTTGTTGAAGCTTTGGCAAATTCCAGTCGCAGTAAATTTGGAGGTATGTTGGGCAGTCACGAGTAACACAGGCTTGCACAAAGACAATACATTTTGTACCAATTACAGAATCGATATGATACTAATGAATTTGACAGCAAATGCTGTATATATCCTGTCCCAGAAATCTGTACCAATGTTATTTTTAATAGCTGTATGAAACATTGGCCGACTTTGATAATTTTTGGCAAGCAACATTGGCAAAAAACTTGACATAAACAACTACAGTTTTGTGAAAGTTTTAAAAAAAGTTTATGCAGAAAAATTACACGCGCAGATAACTTGAATTGTTGTAAGCGGCCAAACCTCAAGTTCTGTATTTTACAAAGTAGTGTAGCAACAGTATTAAGGTAAATAGGCAAAATATGGCACGGAATATTTATACGGCGGCCGTATTAACTATGAATAGCATATCGTCTAATCATATGGTTATCGGATATCCGGTACTACCTGGTCGGCTATTTATCCGACAGCCGTCTTGGACGGTCTTATCCGGCAAATACGAGCACCGCACCGGCTAAGGTCGTGTCTCTATAACGGTACAGAGTTTACAGACACACGTACTCACGGCAGTCGGCCAACTGACGACCTCAACCCTAGCAGGTAAGGTATCATGGATAGCGCCAGTCGACAAGTTAAATGCTTGCTTTAAATGCTTTTAATACACTCGAATTTATGAACGATGTTACCAGCTTAGTTTGGGTGCACTAACCTTAAGTCTAATCCTAAACCCTAACCTTAATATTAATCTTAATTGTACTCTATTACGCAAAACGTTAAAGTTAGCGAGCGACGCTAGTGCGGCCGCCTATCGAACATAATCGAATCTATGACTGTCGTACAAATAGTCAGCGCGCAAAAATATAGCCATTTTAATGATATAATGATAATGATGTTGCTTGTCAAGAATTATCACAATCTGCCAACGTTACGGAGTTATTTAGAAAATAACACTGGCATAGTTTTTTTGGGACACGGTGCATGTAAATCAACATACATGCTAAAAAGTGGCTGGATTTTTGACTAGTTATAAGTTGAACAAAATATAGGTTGCCCTAAAAATAAAAACACATTTTGCATACACAACTAACTAGGACTAACTGAAGTTTACACGTACCGAAAAATTATAGCAATCGCTGAAGCATATCCTAATAATGAATTTCCATTTTACATGGTATTTGTAATTCGTTAATTCGGCAAGCCAAATTAGGCCTAAACTGTGAGACGAGCAAGCAATATATTTCAGTCGATTGGTATAAGTGGCCTGACAATACAACTTAATCCGTGCACTTCTATAGTCTACTGAGTTTATTTAATTTCATCTAAGGTTATAAAAAGCAACAATTATAAGCCTATACAATGTATATTTCTTTCTGAAACGTGGACTTTATACCTTTTGGTTGGGCTACACGTTTTGCAGCGATGACTGCCAGGTATAATTATCATGTACGCTGCGACCGTTCTAGACATAAAAAGCGGTTGAAAATAAACTTCATGTAGTAAATATGTTCATACAATTTTGCACAAGAGCAACTGTTGACGGATAGTATGTAGTAGGCCTATGTAAACTATTGCCATACTCACCACGTTTGCTGGCTTGAATGCATTCAGTAGGCCTGTCTAACCATTGCCTCATATAGCAAAAAGCTTTCATTGAATGAACAGCTGTGAGAGTACATTATAGCCTACCAAGCGCACGAACAATAAACAACCAGTGATGGGCGAAGCGCGTGTTTTTATAAACATTTTAGAAACAATCCTGGCATGATATAAACGTACAATAATCGAACTAGTAAGACGACTAAATTATAGGTAATCCAGTTAATTTTTTTAATATATGAAAAAATAAATAAGCTTAGTTAATTTTTGTACTAAAATTGAAACATTTAAACTAAAACTAATAATTTTACACTGCATGTAATTATAAAATAACACATCAAGTTCTACATAAAAATGTTTAAAGAAATAAATAAGTTTGCATATATTGTATAAATTTATATTGACTTCACTTTATGACTATTTATCCAGCAGCCGTTAATTAGTTTACAGGCTATTTAGTCTTCGGTAGAGTTTGCACGTGACCGCGTGCCACTACTGGTGCAGCCGGTACGAGCATTGTGGGCTGCCGGATAAATATCTTGGCGGCTAGATACGGCTATTTATCCGGCAACTGAATCAATAACTAAGCGGCTATTTATTCTGTTGCCGGCAACGGGATAAGTATCATGTGTCTGGAATTTATACTATATCGCTAAAAATAACATTATAAGTAACATTATGATTTGTACTAATGAAATCTATATGACGAACTCGGTTTATTTATGCAACATAATGTATGATTTTAATATAATTACGACAGACGAATAACAGAGTATATATGATAAGCTATAAGAGACGCGAGGCATAAATAATTTGTTTATTATTGGCTACCGTTATGTATGGTGAATAAGTTAAATATATACGTTTAGCATTATAACAGGATGTCGCAAAAACACATTATGTGCATGCATACGACAAATATACGCACATTTTCGCTGTGCGTCAAAAACGTTGAACTTTCCATTCAAGCACACGATATTTATCATTTATTTAGTTGCCGTTAAATAGCCGTAGCTAGCCGCCAAGCTATTTATCCGGTAGCCGTCTTCGATAGCCGTGGCCGGTGTTGCACCGGTAAATTTTGTAATGGCACTCAGTCGCAGGAAAACCTTACCGAAGACTAAAAGATAATTCCCACAAAATAGCTATTGTTACGGCAACGATGGTGTAATTTTTCACTTCTATTGTTTTTAAGCCTAACCAAAGCCTAAGCTTAACTCTAATATGTGACGATACAGCGACACTAAAACTAACTGCAAACTTCATTTTGTCTCAGAATCGACGTGTGCGAGGTTTAACTGGCCGAATTCGTAAAAAGTCTTTGACCGAATAAATAGCCCACTGTGGGCTATTTATTCGGTCAACCGTATAAGTAGCCCATACGCTAGTTGTACTGATGCCGGGTAAATAGTCACCGCGTTTTCATGTGATATCTTTCACAGGTGTCATATGATTCTGCTACTTTCTAGCATAAACTTATCTCAAAAAATTTAAAACAAAATGTATATGCGCAGCCCAAGACATCTCGCTTGTTATATGTTCGCACTCTGCCGTGTTAAAATTAGCTTTGCATCTAAACGCACACCGTTGTTGTAGTTATTTTCAAAAGTCTATTTGCATTTCTGACATTTTAACTTTTATAAAAAAATTCGGAATCAATTGCTTAGCTTTAAACTCTTTAAAGTTATGCCAATTTTTTAAATGTGATTTCTATTTTGTTGTGTGGTCTGACCTACAGCAACACGTCACTGGTCAGTAGCGTAAACGGCTGCACGCCTGTGTGAGAACTGTTGGGCAACAGTTTAAACGTTTGCGTTGGTAATATAAATGGACTTTTTACTTGTTATAATTAACGTTACTTTATCCGATGTGACAATTGGAGTTTTTTTGTGAAAACTTTTTATTCAACACTGTTATGTATGCCTTAATAATTGTTGTCAGTTTTAACAAGGTACAGTGTAAACATATAAAAGGAGATGTGGCAGGCTGTGTAGGCCTATAATGTGTTTGTTTCAATTTTTATTGTGTTTGTGTCAAGAAGTGGCAAAATTAAATGACATCAGACTTATTTATCTAAAGTATAAAATGTGGCACAAGTTGCACAACGTTTTCTGTCTATATACGATCTATACAAACTTTATGTAACATATTTCATTTTTACTTATAATAATACAAGTTATTTATTTTAAAAGGCGTTAGTATAAATTGTAATTTCTACAAGTATCGTATTCAAAATAAAAAATAACCTTTCGTTTTAAAATTGCATAATATGTTATATTGTTTTAATTTATAGAAACATAAATTATTGTATTATTAAGATTTTTTTTATTATAAATTTATTCTATATTTTTAAATAATCAAATATTTATTTGTAATTAGATGTATAGCACGCCATCGAATATTTTTATGAGTGGCGTGTATTTTTAAATATTATAATTGCAACGGATTTTATTTATGTACCAAACAGTTATTGATTGATGTTTGAAAACATTCGCTTTGTTTTACTGTTAATGTTCTAGTATCTAATAGTCTAGTATTTGACAGTGTTGACATAAAAACGATTGGACAAACGCTATACGTGTTTTATTGTTGTGTTTTGTTATTTTTTTTTATACCTAAGTAAATATAGTGTGCTATAATATTTGTGAGCGCACGTTAATTTTGCATGCCAATAAAGATAAAAAGTCATATGTGATATTAAAAATAATCAAGTAAATGGCGTTAAGAAAAAAAAACCGTTGCAAGATATGTGTATCGCAATTTAGAGAACTTATTAGTTTGTGAATATAACTTGCAAAAATTCACGAAACATATACTTGCACTTGATTGTTTTATGAATAAAACTGCAGTATAGATATATAGTTTTATTAACGATGTTATATTATATTTTTCAGTATATGTTTAATTTAAGCCAACGATTTATAATTTAATGTAATCACCAATTAACACACCAACAAATAGTTAAAACTATACAAAATTATACAACCCGACCGCTTGGTCCATAATAGTAAAACATCAAAGTATCGTCGTACTCATAAACGTATGATGTCAAAATGATTTCACTTGCTACGTTTAGCATTGCAATGAATGGCCAATAAAGATCTTATCACACCTCGAACACTACTTTATGAAATAAGATCAGCTTATAAATAGCCTATAAAATTTTGGCCTGCTTATGTACCGCATTTTTGTTGCACAGCATTGTGTACGACAAATCCAAGACAAATCGCAATAGTGGAATTTTGGCCTAAAGTAGCAAATGCAAGTTTAGCCGCAGTGACTCATGGCAATAGATACAGAGAAGAGAAAAGCAGAGACCAACAATATTAACTGCTGACGTCATTAAGCGTGACGTCAGATGGGTCCCGGGATTCCATTACGTCATTAGTCCAGCGGCCAATGATTGGCTGTTTACATTAGCGCCCTGCGGCCGGGTAAAAGCCTCGTGTACAGGCTTATTACTATCGACATTTGTCACAATATGCGAGGTAAACATGGGTCCTCTACTTTAGCTCTCTGAAACGATACGGTAAAAGTTAATTACAAATTTCATGCCGGGAATACTCAGCCGAAAACAGACAAGTAATCTGAGCAAAGCTCATGTGACGCTTGAAACATCGATTCTACCCCCTTAGGAAATCACTGCACAACATGCAATAAAATAACAATGCATTTTGAAAGGGTACCCAAACTTTGAAGCCTACGTACGAAAAACTCTTTGAACCCAGGACGTCAAATTTTGGACGGTTACAATCAACGTTTTATGCTGCAAATTGTTTTTGCAGATTGTCCTAGATTATCTGCAAAAATTTCGGCGCAATTTACTGTTGAAATATGTGCCGTATCCTGAAATCGCGAAAAAGATTACTATAAACTCGCCTTCGGCTTGAATTTTACATCGTTCAAGGTCCTCAATGTAGGTATCCCGAAAAGCTCGTCAGTAGTGTTTGTTATGATAAGCAGCAATTCTATAGCTATCTGGACCTTTTTTACGCTAACAAGTAATTTGAGCAAAACTCATGAGACGCGCGCCAGTCTAGCAGTTCCTGTTCGCAGGTTGTTTTGGTCTATCTCCATCCATTTCGTCGCAATTCACTCTTGAAATCTGCATGCGCCGCAGCCACAAATGGCATAAAACCACCTATTTTGGGGGTTCAAGGTCATTCAAGGTCATCGATGTTGACACCACTAAAAGCTTGTCACTATTGCTTGTTATGATAAGCAGCATGTCTGTGCCTATCTGCAACCGTTTTCACGCTACACCCGCCAATAGTGGTAAATAACCATTTATAGCGGAGTAGCCGTCTTTAATGCAAACTTGTGCAGGCTTCTTGAACCTACGGGGTCGGCACTTAGACAGCTAAAATCTACGTTTAATGCTGAAAATTACATACGCAGACTGTCTTGGTCTATCTCCAGCCATTTCGTCGCAATTCACTGTTAAAATGTGCGCTGAAGCCAAAAATTGCAAAAAATTAACAAAACCTTTCTTTTGGGAGTTCAAGGTCGTTCAAGATCATCGATGTTGACAAAACTAAGAAGCCCGTCACCAGTGCTTGTTATGATATGCAGCAAGTCTGTACCTATCTGGAGCCGTTTTCACATTACAAAAGCCAATAGCGGCAAAAAACGTCTTTTAGAAAGGGTACCCCTCTTTGACGCCTTCGTTCGCGGGGAACCCTGTCACTCATGGGCACAAAATTTTGTCACGATAAACTAGAGTCCTTGGGGCAGCACACAGTGAAAATCTAGTGATCCTATAGCTTGCGTCGTTTTGACACAATACCGCAGTGTCACGGACGGACAGAAGACGGACGGACGCCTCGACGATGGCTAAGACGCGCTTAGCACTCACACGTACTGTCGCGCGTAAAAACGAGCCAACGCAGTAAAATTACGACTTTTAGGGGATTACTTTTGTTCGACGCCCTCGTGCGTAGGCCTAGATTCTAACCTGGGGTTGGCACTAAAACTGCTAAAATCTACGTTTCATGCAAAAAACTTCATAAGCAGGTTGTCTGGATCTATATTCAGCCATTTACCCACAAATTAATTCATATACTCCATGCATGCCATGAACCCCAAATGACCTTACATTTTTGCCTGTGAATACCACAGTCTTGATAATCTTTACGATCTCGGTGAGTTTATGGTCACTGGTCTTGCAACTTGCAAGGTCTTGTATGGTCCCACTTCCACTCTTAAGCAAACGCAACATTATTTAGCCTATCACGCTTTCACTGCCAGAGCGCCCTTTTATATGACCTCAAACTTTGACCCTTTTACCTCAAAATTGTCACATTTGATACTTTAGTCTTGCAGCGAAAAATGTGCACATCAGTTTTGGCTTTTTACTTTTTTTGTTTTCGAGCTATGATCTCGTTAAAGGCACAAGTGCGAACGAATGGCAAGATCTTAATGTGGCTTATTGATACAACCGCACAGTATAAGAAAAACCGTTTTAGTGTTTTAACTATGCAACTTAAAATTTCATTAGTCACCGCGTTTTTTGTCCTCGTGTGCCAAAATCGTTGACGCATAGCGCTTAGCCGTTCTCTTCCGCTATGACCCATGCGCTAAAAGAGTACAGCGTTTTCAAGATTCCATGAACTAGGGGGCCTACTAAAAACTAAAACCAAACTGAAACTAATTGCATGCGCTTTAGTAGGCAGTTGTAGCTATTCTTACATCTGCTTAAAACAAAATCGCATGAGTGTTTTAGTTTATAGTTTCTGCTTTTGTTTTAGCTGTAGCTAAAAGCACAATTTTATGTCATAAGTGGAGTAATGGGAGATGGGGCGGGCATGCCTAAACAAATTATTTTTCAATTATTCGGCGCCTATGACTGGCAGTGATAATGGAAATGCACGGACTCCGTCGCAGGGCCACGGTCGGATTCTACAGCTGCGCCATCTTGCGAATCCGGAAGATTCGGATTCTCGGAATGGAAAACACAGTCTAAATTTTTTTCGTTAATCAGTTATTAGGACACGACAGCAATTTGACGCCACGCCGTAACATAGACGTAGCCAGGCGGGGTGCAGAGGGTGCATGCGCACCCAACAGCCCAAGAAATATGCAAATTTGTGCACTAAAACTAACATTTTCAGGGCTTTTTCATGACCAAAAAACGCGTTTGCGGTCGGGGCTCCGTCCCTGACCCAATTGAGGGAAAACTTTGAGGGTGAGAGAAAAGTTTCTATTCAATATGTTCATTGATTTTAAGCCGTGCTGGGACGTGAATTTTGGAGCTTGACGACAGCATCAGCAAGAGAATTCTGATTGGTTAAAAACGATCAAATTGAGACTTCGGGAAGTTGTATTAGGCCTACAGTATAGTCAAGTTCAAAATGTAAAATAAAGATTGCAATGATACTGCCTGTTTTAGAATCAAGGTAAAGACGGAAGAATAGCGCAAAAAAGGAAGAATAAAGACGGATGGTTATCATCATAGTAAATGGTGCATGACTTTCTTCAGTTGTTAATTATTGCGTATATGCAAAGTGTGATACACTTTGTGATTATTTCAAAGCATGGCAGAGCACTTTGGAGGAAAGTTAGCAAATAGACTTCATCGTGTGGAATCCCCAAACGAAAAAATATGACATGCAGAAATATGACAGGACCCGATAGACCAAGTGCAAGCCCTCGGTAATGAATTTCATGTATAGCCTACAAAGTCTTACAGAAGCCAAAGTTTTAAATTACTAAAAACCAGTTTTTTAGATAATCATGATCGTTTAAAGTCAACACTGTAGATATCCCCCGAAAAGTTTTCACGCTAAATTAGTGGATAGTAGCAAAAATCGCGCATTTTAAAAACGTACCAAAATTTGACGCCCTCGTATAAAACTATAGCCTAAGAAGCCGAAATATAAAGTGCTAAAATCTTCGTTTAATGCTAAAAATTTCATACGCAGGTTCTCTTGATTTATCTCCAGTCATTTCGTTACAATTCACTCTTAAAACGTGCACCGCTGCAGTCGCAAAAAGTTACTAAAATCACGTATTTTGAAGTACTGGGTTGTTTAAAGTTGTCCGTTTTTGTACCCCCGGAAAGCTCGTCATCAGCGCTAGTTATGATAAGCAGCAAACCTGTGCCTCACTGCAACCGTTTTCACGCTAGCTAAGTTGATAGAAATGAAATAAAGACTTTTAAGCGTACGTACCATTCTTTGACGCCGTTGTCCGAGAGAAATCCCACCATCCAGCGGCACGAAGTTTTGTTGAAAAAAACTAGAATCTTTGCAGTAAAAACTTCGTAATCTTAGTTTACACTGTTTTGATACAGTCGCAAAGGGAGTGTGACGGACGTATAACAGACGGGCGCCTCTACGATGGCTAAGACACTTACGTGCTGTCGCGCGTGAAGCAGCGGCGTCACTTGCCGTAATCTTCGCGGGGATCCTCGCGGGCATCACAGCAGGTGGCGCCGCTGCATAATGATCCTGGTGATGATGTCTCTTTGTCGAAGTATACCGTAACCACTTTCTGGGCATGCTAATCATTCTAAAGTGCAGGCCTGTAGCCATGGAGTTCGAGCCTCGAGGGGGTTTGATCGAACATTTCCCTAAGTCTGAAGAGGCATCATGCTAAAATAGAAAAATATGCTTGAGCAGCGATGCTTTCTGATTTAAGTCACGTTAGTCACCTTTGACAATCAAAATCATTAACATTAACTCTATTTACAAAACAGTTATCGTTCTGCAACTGTCACATATAGCTGGGCCGATTGGCAACCCATATAGGAAAAAAGCTTTAAGGAAATCGAGCCTTCTGTTTCAGTCTTTTACAGAAATATCCGGCTATGGGCCTGAATTGGTTTACTGCATTTTTACCAATAATTTTTTTAACAAGAAAGCCCAGCTATCGCTAGGAAAAACGCGCTGCAGTCTATGCAGTTCCTGTTGCAGTACTGACCTTCAAGGTTATCCAAAGTCGATGACTTTCATTTCATCTGAAAGAGCGTGGGCCTATGCCACTTCCTATTAGTGATTGAGAGTAACCTTGGTTCTATCTCTCACTGTTTTCGAAATATGACTATAGTTTTCCGTTAAAAACACATATTTTTTTCTACCTCTTATCCATTCAACCCCGAATTTAAAAATGTTTTCCTTGTACTAGATTGCTGAAATTTTGCACGCCAGGCTTAAGACGCAGGGCTAATTATTCGTGCAAGAAATTTTTCCTTACAGTCTACCGTTTAGCCACAACACATCCGTCACAGACAGAGGGAGAGACGGACAGACAGACGACAAACGACACATCGTACCATAGACGATAGCGCGTCAAAAAAACCACCGCTGAAAGAAAATTACCATGGCTTTGTAGCTCGATTCTGCGATCAAGGCCTGACATTCCTGCAGCTATGATCAACTTCAACAGTAAATGTCGAATTTTAGACCATTGCATATTCTTTCCTACCTTCCCCGTTTTCGGTCTGTCATTTCCGGTTGTCAGTCGTTATCATTGGCGACACGTAAATCGAACTATTTGAGCTCGAAAACCTTAGTGTAGGTTTGCCGTTAACTGCAATATCGGCAGCTTAATACGCTGTAACATTTATTCATTGAAAGGCTGTTTAGAAAAGAAAACTGTGTGTTATGCATGCATATTGGGCCTATTTTGTTCGATCAATGGGCCACGCATGAAATGCGTTTGTGTGTGTAAGTTAAGTTGGGCGTATTTGCTATGCATCGTCATTCAGTTGTCGGGCAATTGATACAGGTAAAACGGACAGGTATATAGCACGTGCTCGGTATAAAGCGGTTAATCGGTCGATCTGACAAAACTGTAATCGGGCCGTTCATAAATTGCTTCGAGCCAGTGGAGCGAAGTTTTGCCTGCATTCATATGAGAAGCGACGATTTATTGAACTGCCACAGCTGACGATAGATCAGACAAGGCGGTAGGCGACGTGGCTTGCGACTACTATAGGCTAGCGATCGCAGTTTTGCAGACAGACTGCATGGGGACAGACAGACAGCGGACGCAGAAACGCAAACACCCATAGACACGCTGTCTGACAACAAGAGTCGCTTGTTCGGCATATTTCTATTCGTGGAAAATGATAATCATAACGCGTCTATCTTGCAAGGTTATATAGAAATACGCTGCATCAAAAATATTGGGGTCACGAGCTTGACTTTGGGGTCACGTGACGTCAACGGTCACGTGACCGTTGGATTTGCCTACCCCGAATATCCTACTCTAGAACCAAACCCCAGTGAAAATGCTGATATCTGGACACCGTACGTACATCGTACGAGCTCGCCGTATATACAGGGCGGACCTGTTTGAGCGTTGACAACTTAGCGATTGTTACCCGTAGAAAGGCGTGTAATATGTCAAAAGTTTTGGAATGTTGTAGACAAAAAAGGCCGAACTTGCATAGCAAATCATTTGAATATTTTTTGCCTAATTTGCCTAAATCTTTATTACTGCTGAAAATAAACATTTGCCTGCACTCCCATGTGCCCGAATTTATTGAACTCAAAAACTCACTGACAAAATATCCAGATTTAAATTCTGTGAATTATTCAATGTGGGGGCATTGCAACAGATAGCATGGTCACAAAATCTCAGTAACTGACTAGCTAAAACGTGTGTTAATCGAATGCTGGGCTCAGCTGATCCTGAACACATTGACTCCAGCGATCGATCAGCTGCCTAAAAAACTGACGACGGTTATGAATGCAAAAGCTAAACAACTGCTATGTCGAATTTAATCTAAACTCAACGTAATGTGTTAATGATTGTTGATATTTCACTGTATGCTGAATGAAAATCAACTTAAATTCATGCGTTACTGCCAATTTAGCATAATTTTAGGGGTGGGAAAAATTTGTGTACATCAGGCAAAGAATATTTAAATGCTTTAATATGCAAATTTGTCATTTATTTTTTATAGCATTCTGAAACTTTTGACGTATCACACGTCTTTCTGCCACTAACCTCGCTGAGTTATCAACGCTCAAACAGGTCCGGTTTTTTGGCCCACCATGTACATAGCACGGTAGCACACAGATACAGGAGCAAAACTAAGACCTTGCTATAAGCTGACGAGTCGCAAGCCAATGTTGCAATAAGATCCGTCATTGCAAATCTCCCACGTATAGACCGTGCACATATATCTAGTTATTTTAATATTAAATATAGGCTAAGAGAAAGCTATAGGGGCCTAGTTACCTACACGATACATATAATGACGTTTAGGTATTGACAAGTAAAACAATGCTCTATTTTTGTAACAACCACAACAAGTTTAGTATCTCAGAAAACAAACTAAAGTTAGGCCTACGTCTCATCACTAGACTATCGGATTCGGCAGATGATGAAAATAGCATTAACCTAGATCTGACTGTGTCAATAACAAGCGTAAAAATAGTACATACGCGTGACAAGAACAATCAATAAATTGCGTATTAACTTACATTGAGTGAAACAGTGATGTATATGTACTATGTAGTTTTGGCCTTGAGCCAAATACAAGCCTTCATAGTCCCGTGATATGATTTTACGTGCGACAGCAGGTACTGCGTCTTAGCATCGCAATTCTGTCTCCGTCTGTCCGTCCATCTGTCACACTGGTGGATCAGTCAAAAACGGTGCAAGCTTTAAAATTGCCAAATCTTCACCGACGGCTACCTGTAATACTATGGTTTTAAGATCAGTAAAGCTTTTCCATCAATTCTACAGGCGTCATTTTGAGCGAGAACGCTAAATAAAAACGAAGTAAGAAAAATTTGCAGTTTTTAGCCAATAAGTCCCTGTATCTCAGAAACGGTAATAAATATGACCTTTTACTATTAATCACTAATATAAAGTCGTACGCGTGCTTTTAATTCGCACCGGAAGCTCTGACCTTGAATGACATTGAATAATAAATAAAAAGTTTTATAAATTTTTGGCGATTTTAGGCTAGGGGACATTCAAGAGCTAATAGCGCCGAAATCACTACAGATATACCAAGACAACCTGCGTATAAAATTTTCAGCATTAACTTTAGATTTCGATGTCTAAGCCTCGACCCCTATAGGTTTAAGAAGGCCTGCGCACGAAGGCAGCAAATATGGGTACCACCTAAAAGTAGTTTTTACGCGCGATAGCATCTGTCAGCATGTATGCCTCGCGCGTCTTAGTCATCGTCGAGGCGTCCGTCCGTCCGTTCGTCACACTCGTGCATGATCTGTATCGAAACGGTGCGCGCTAGGATCATGAAATCTGCCCCAAGATTTATCGTGACAAAATTTCGTGCCCCGGGGTGAAGGGGTTCACCTTGCCTGAACGAGGGCGTCAAAGATAAACGTTATTCTGCCACTATTTGTTCGTATAGTGTGAAAACGGCTGCAGATAGGTACAGACATGCTGCTTAGCATAACAAGCACTGGTGACGGGCTTTTTGGATTTATCAACATCAATGACCTACAACGACCTTGAGCTCCTAAAATAGGGGGTTTCAGTGAATCTTTTGCAATTTTTGGCTACAGCGCACATTTTGAGAGAGATTTGCGACGAAACGGCTTTAGATAGACCAAGATAACCTGCACATGAAATTTTTAGCATTAACCGCAAATTTTAGCAGTCCACGTGCCGACCCCGTAGGTTCAAGGAGGCCTGCGCACGCGAACGTCAAAGAGGGCATCCCTCTAAAAACTGGTTATTTTACCTATATTAGCGGGTGTAGAGGGATAACAGTTGCAGATAGACATAGACATGCTGCTTATTATAACAAGAACTGGTGACGAGCTGTTTAGCGGTATTAGCATCAATGACCTTGAATGACCTTAAAACCTTAAAATAGCGGGTTTTAGTGTTTTTTGCGATTTTTAGCTGCAGTGCACACTTCAAGGGTGAATTGTGACAAAAATGGCTGGAGATAGACCAAGACAATCTGCGAACAGGAACTGTTAAGGCTGTCGCGCGTTCCATGAGCTTTGTTCAAATTACTTGTTTATCGCTGTTGGCAGGTCTAGCGTGAAAACGGTTGCAGATAAACATAAAGTTTCTGCTTACCGTAACAAGAACTTTTGACGTTCTTTTCAAGGGTATTACGACTTAAATGACCTTGAATGACCTTAGACCCCCAAAATTAACGATATTACTGATTATTTTGCTATTTTTTGTTGGGACGCACACTTCAAGCGTGAATTGCAGAACAACATGCATATGAAATTTTTAGCATTAAACGTAGTTTTTATTAGTTTCCATTTCGCCCCCCCCCCGTGTGAAGAGTTTTCCGTACGTGGGCGTCAAACTTAGGCACCCTTTCAAAATCGTTATTTTGTAGCCAGACCCATCAAACGGTAGCAGTCGCGCGAGACCGGTTGCGCCCTTTAGTGAATGTGAATGAATGAATGAAAATCATGGTGTCGATCGGTAAGATTAGATTTTTTCGCAGTGGGCTTTCATACATGCACCGCTCTCGCGCGTTTTCCTTTGCGTTAGCTGGGCTTTCTTGTACAGACCGCCAGCGTAGTACTTGCTATGCAGATGTTCTGCCATGTATGTCTTACAGTCTTAGCTGTGGCAAAAGCGTCCGTCCGTTAAGATGCGGTCACACTGGCGGTCTGGTCCGGACGGACCGTTCTGACGACCGTACGGACCGCTAGTGTGACCGCACCTTTAGCCTGTTCATCTGTCTTTTACATTCTGCTCTATCAATAGAACGCAAACTTGGATCACGAAAATTTCACCTTCAGGTCCGTGAAAAACTTTGCTACCAGGATCCATAAACTTTTTCTACAAATTTGAAAGGGGTTACCCCGATCACAATGTGATCGGGGTAACCCCTTTCGAATTTGTAGAAATCACAAGCACTAAATGAGAGAAGTGAAAAAAATTGGCGATTTTTAATCAATAAGTTGTTGTATGTCAGAAGGCACAAAATATTTATCCAGCAACCGTCTTGGGCGGTCTTAGCCGGTATACGTACGAAACACGCCTTCACGGCAGCTGGCCAACTGACGATCTCAACTCTAGTAGCTAGGAAATCATGGGTAAAGCCAGTCGGCAAGTTGTATGCTTGTCTCCAGTACACTCGAATTTATGACCAATGTTACAGCTTTAACGTGAGTTTCCATTTATCGTCATAAATTCTCTGAATTTTTACGCTAACCCTAACCTGAACTTTAATACTAATTCTAAACCTCAATCCTCAAACCACTTTAATATTAACTTTAATTTCACTTTAGATCACACATAACGCTAACGATAGCGACCGACGCTGGTGCTGCCGCCTATCGAATGTAGTTGAATCTATGACAGTGGGCCTACAGGCTATTTATCCGGCTGCCGGATATATAGTCACCGCGATCTCATAAGCGGTGCAAGATTGGGCCAATGTTACTAGTTATCACTTGTATTCTCATAAGTCTCACAAGTGCTTCAAATTGTTACCAAAATCAACCACCTTGGATGACCCTGAATGGTCGTGTCACACTTAACTGCACAAACGATGCGTCTTTCAGTGCTCATCATGGAAACTTGAAAAATAGAGAGACCCATACTATTAGTTGCAGAAATGTAGCTTAGGGAAACATTTTGAAAGCAGTATAAGATTTGTGAGACGTGAAGATACTTTTTGGGGTTCCGCAGCAAGAGGTCCCGAAACGATAGTGAGGTTGCCTGTGATTAAAACCAGCCATTATTAGTAATTTGGGCCGCCACGTTAACGAGACCATATAGCGATAAAGCCAATATTATTATGCGGCGCCTTATCGTTTTCCATTCACTTACCTAGAAACTTTTGACATTTAATGACTGTGGGATTGCATTTAATACTAATATCTGTTTTCGTTGTCGGTTTGAGTAAATTTTCTTGCCTCGCTTTTGAAAACAACTATGTGAAAAGGAATGAAGATACTTTTAGACTATCAGCGACAGAAATGTTCGCCAGGGACTTTTGTTTTCGGCGGCTATTCATACGGCGATCGGATAAATATCCGGTCATACTCGAGCCGGCTGTTTATCCGGCGGCCGTTTTGGATGGCCTCGTAGTTAACGGCTAAGACCATGTCTCTGCGGCGGTATACGACGAGCACTCAAAAGGTGCTTGTACTACCGCCACAAAGACATGACGGCAGCTGGCCAACTGGCAACTTCAACCATAGGAACTACGAAATCACGAGTATTGCCAGTCGGCAAGTTTATTGCTTGTTTTCAGCAGCCTCGAATTCATCATCAATGTTACACGATCACTTTGAGTGTGCATTATCGTCACATCGTCACATCGTTACTCTGAAATACGTTAACCCTAATAGTAACCCTAAACCCCAAACGCTAAAGCGTAATACTAACGCTAATATGTAATGACTACGCACAACGCTAATGACATCGATCGACACTGGTGCCGCCGCCTAGCGATTTTAATTGAATCTATGAATGGGCAGCCCGCTGAGCCTTGTTCACCGAATAAATAGCCTACAAACTGTAGGGTAGGCTACAGGCTATTTGTTTACAGCCGCTAGACGAATAGTCACCGCGTAAAATCTACGTTTTGTGCTGAAAAATTTTTTTAACGCAGGTTGTCTTGGTTTATCTCCAGTGACTTTGGAGCAGTTTATTGTTGAAATATGCGTTGCAGCCTGAAGTGGCAAAAATAAATCACTAAAAGCACACTTTTCGGATTTTAAGGTTTTTCAAAGTTATCAATGTCGGTACACCTGGAAAGCTCGTCAGCAGTGCTTGTTACGATAAGTAGCAAGTCTGTGTCTAATACGAGTATATTGCGACCGTTTTTTACGCTAAAATAGTAGGCCTAGATAGTAGCAAAAATCGCACATATTGAAGGGGTATTCAAATTTAACGCCTTCGTATGGAGGACTCCATGAAACGAAGAAAAATTAAACACAATGTAAGCTACAATACACTGGCAATTAGCTCAGACACGCTGGTTCTTGTCTTTGCCCGATCTTGCTCTTTTACACGATTATCTTTACAGTTTCCTTTTTGTGGATGCGGATCCATGTATATAATGCTCTGTAATCTTAACTCCATACTGATGAGGTAAGCCTATACGCGTAAATGTTGCAATTTCTCATTTCTTAACCCATGACATTTTGGACACAGTTAGGCCTGTACATATAGTCCTACAGCCATTGCTATTATGGCCTATGTTCCATAGGCACATACCACCTAGCTATTTAGCGAGGTTGGGCGACAATAGCTGCAAAATGTGCTTGCAAGAGACAATCACGGTTCAATTATATCCGTCACGCATCACTGCCAATGTGTCGCTATAGAATGTTTCTCTATACAGCTGGTTGTATATACACACATATATATAGTATATATAACTGTTTATTGCGTATGGCAGCCAGTGGCTGAATTGGCATTATACATGATACATACATTACATACATACATACAAAGACAACACACTAATATATACAACTTTATTCGTCAGAACGCTGACAGCAAAATACAAAATAATAGAAAAAATAAACAACTTAACTAAAAAACAAACTAATAACTGGCATTGTTCTCAATAACCAACAGTTCTTTCATTGCCACATCCTTAAACACGTTACACAACACATTATCTGTCACGATAAACTTACTCAAAAATTTACACTTTTTGTTTGCCACTGCATCGGATGGCGTTTGGCAGCTGAATACCAGTTTACACATTTCAACCACTTCCTGTGAACGCGTGGAAAAAATTTTTCTAAAGGCACAATTGAGGGCAAAATCAACGGCATTAAGCTGAGATTTCTTTAGAGGGCAAGCTTCTAAACAATACAGCAACACTGGAAGGCATTTAGTTTTTAGCAATTGTACAATAACATCGGACGCGATACGACCAATCTTGCCGAATAATGAATTAAACGCCCGATAAAAAGACCGTTTAGCATTATCCAAAGAGCAAGTAAAAACTTTGGCTGCCACTATATAAGCACCAAGGTAGCGGATGCTCTTCGCCCATTGTAGCTCAT